>Ga0315284_10006897_pt1 | contig 16195 bp, 9 predicted proteins | sample YL17G09_16_MG_FD_203696 | JGI IMG/M metagenome (GOLD analysis project Ga0315284, IMG submission 203696) | Sediment microbial communities from Yellowstone Lake, YNP, Wyoming, USA - YL17G09_16 | ecosystem: Environmental > Aquatic > Freshwater > Lake > Sediment | place: USA: Wyoming | collected... | reverse complement strand
GTGCGGCCCACGATAGACCTGTCGACAGCAGAATCACGGCGATGGCCGCTGGCCACATGCGATTCAGCAACAGTCGCGCTCCTTCCGGACGCTTGTCGCGCGCAGCGCGACTCCGGAGTGACGCCGGAGCGTCACCGGGCTCGCTTGGCGGACGACGAAGGCTATCAGCCGATCCCTATCAACGCACAAATCCCGGTGATTATCGCACACGGCGACCGTCTTGCGTCACGCGCCGGATACTTCGGCCAGGAGCTCCGTTTTTAGAGGTACGGCCCGACTTGTAGGGGTCGGCCTCCTGGCCGACCCGTCGTGCGGAGGCACGTTCGGACGGGCCGACCGGGAGATCGGCCCCTACGCCATAGTGCGTGATCGGCACCCAAGTGCCCAAAACGGAGCTCCTGATACTTCGGCGGCTCCCCCAAGGCCGCACCGTTCGGCGCGAGCAGGCTTTTCGATCGGGCTTCCAGAATCGCACTGACACCGCAGGGCCGAACGGATGCCCTGGAATCCGCCGTACGCGAGGGTTGTCAGATGAGCGCGTCCCCTACCCCAACCATTATCGGCGAGCCGCTGCCGAATATCCCGTGGGAGAATAAGCCCGCCGCCTATGCTGGCGTGGTGTGGCGGTACAGCCGCAACCCCATCATCCCGCGCAACCTCTTCCCGACCGCCAACAGCATCTTCAACAGCGCGGTGGTTCCCTTCCGCGGCGAGTTCGCGGGCGTCTTCCGCTGCGACGATACGCGGCGCTACATGCAACTCCACGCGGGGCGAAGCAAAGACGGCATCACCTGGACCATCAACCCCGAACGCATCCAGTTCGCAGGCGGCGACGATCCCGACCTCATGCGTTGGGAATACGGCTACGACCCGCGCGTGTGCTGGATCGAGGACCGCTACTACGTGACCTGGTGCAACGGCTATCACGGCCCCACTATCGGTATGGCGTGGACCGCGGATTTCGAGACATTCCACAAAATGGAGAACTCGCTCCTGCCGTTCAACCGGAACGGCGTGCTGTTCCCGCGCAAGATCGGCGGCAGGTACATGATGCTGAGCCGCCCCAGCGACAACGGCCACACGCCCTTCGGCGACATCTTCCTCAGCCACAGCCCCGACCTCATCCATTGGGGGTGCCATCGCCACGTGATGGCACCGTGCGGGGGGTGGCAGAGCACCAAAGTCGGCGCCGGCCCCGTCCCCATCGAGACCAGCGAGGGATGGCTGCTGATCTACCACGGCGTGCTCACGAGCTGCAATGGGTTCGTCTACAGCGCGGGCGCTGCCCTGTTGGATCTCGAGCAGCCCTGGAAGGTGATCTACCGGACCGCACCCTACCTCGTCTCCCCACAGGAGACCTATGAATGCGTCGGCGATACGCCGAATGTCGTCTTTCCGTGCGCGGCCCTGACCGACGCGCCCACGGGGAGAATCGCGATCTACTACGGCTGCGCGGACACGGTAACGGGCCTGGCCTTTGCTCAGGTGGATGAGTTGATAGACTTCGTCAGGGCGCACTCGACGGTGTAGAAGGGCGCGGCACTCGATACCCCACTGCACGTGTCGCTGTTCGCGCACAATTCCATTTCCGGTGTGGCGCCGGCCCGCGATCTCTGGAAATCCCCACCAGCGGGAGCGCGTTCGCCACGCAATTCCGCTCTGCAAGGGCGTCTAACGAAACCTCGGCGTCATGTCACCCTGAGCTCCAGCGAAGAGCTTGCCCTGAGCTTGCCGAAGGGGTCTTGGTGCCGTGGAGCGGTGCCAAGATTCCTCGCTTGATCCCTGAGTGCGGCTGCGCCGCACTTCCGGAGCCCCGACTTCTCGGGGCACATGCGCGATTCCGGAGCCCCGACAAGTCGGGGCCAGCGCTCGGAATGACATATGCGCGGACGGCGGTTGTGTTAGACGCTCTAGCGCGCATTATTCATGCGCGCACGCATCGCACGTAGGATGCACGCTCGTCAAGCGTAGTATGAATAATCCGGGCTAGGGAGTTCGCGCGCCCATGGCTGCCGAGGTGCCGCGTCTACCATCACACGCCGGAGCTGGCGGGGCGCGGGGAGCCGCAGGGTTGGTGCGTCCTAGAGTACGTCGCCGCTGACGCGTCGCGGGCCATGGTTGGATTGTTCAGGCTTGCGGGTGACGCAGACGTCAGCTACCGGTTCCGTGCGCGCGGCCTCGACCGCGGCGCGCTCTATCGCGTGACCTGGGACAACAGCGGTGAGGCGGCGGAGATCGCCGGCTGGGTCGTGATCAATGACGGCCTGGAGGTGCGCTGCGAACGGCCGCTGACTTCGGAACTGCTGCTCTTCGAGCGGGTGTGAGCCGGTCATCAGCCACAATACTGTTCACTTAGCTATGACCAATTGTCATCCTGAGCAACGCGAAGAGCCTGCCCTGAGCAACGCGAAGGGATCTTGGCCCGGGGATAATCGGTGCCAAGATTCTTCGCTGAATGCGCCGCCAGGCGGCGCATTTCCGGAGCACCCCGATGAGTCGGGGCGCCAGCTCAGAATGACATCACCCGGCTTAAGTGAACAGCATTGGGGTTACTCACCGGGCTCAGCGGCCGACATTGAGGCGAAAGCCTCAGAACCGCTTCGTCGTCTCGGCCTCCCAGAACGATTCGTTGCGCTCGTTGATGCGGATGCCGAGGGACAGCGTCGGCAGTACCTGGTAGGCGAGTGTGAAGTCCCAGGTCGGGATGGCGCCGGAGACGCTGCGCAGATAGGTTACGTACAGGTTCGGCACCACATAACGGCCCAGTCGCAGGCGGACGGGCTCGTAATCACTGTACTCGACCCCGAATTCCTCCAGCCCCAGCGCGCTGGCGGTAGCTCGCTGCAGCGGGTAGAGCGCCACCATGCCCAGCCCGCTCGTCAGCAGCGCGCGCGTGCGTTCGCCCAGCGGGGTGGCGCTCGGGCCGACCGGCAGCCCCGTCACCATCGCCCACAGGCGCTCCTCGTCGAGCTCGGGCACCGACCGCAGATCGACCTTGGGCTCGACGTTGGGGTCGGTCAACGGACCGGACATTGACAGGTACACCTGGTAGCCCCGAACGCGGCTTTCGGCCTCAAGCCTGACGACGGCGCGCGCCTGGGCGATCGCGGGCATGCCGGGCACAGGCACGAGCGGCGGCGCAAGGGTGGCCTCGACCGAAGCGTACGTGATGCGGAAGCTCGCGCCCGGCAGGTCGACGCGGCCGCGCCTGCTCTCGACGATCGCGCTTCCGATGGGCGAGTCGAGTCGGCCGCCGAGGTGCCCGGTGCCCGAGACTTCCATCGAGATCGTCGCCGTGCGCAGGCGCAGCGCCGGCTCCAGCACGACGGCGATATCGAGGCGCGGGTCGAAAGCGGGCAACTCGATCACCGGGCGTATCTCCGGCCGCTGCGGTATGCCGACCTGGCCCGAAACGAGCGCCGCCCGGCCCTGCAATACCAACGACGCGCCCTCTTCCTTGGGGCTGACGAGCGCGAGATCGGCGTCCACTTTGCCGGTGAACAAGCCCTTGGCATCGATCCCGAGACCTCGGCCGGTGAACGACAGATCGAAACGGTTCGACATCAAACGCGAGGGGTTGAGGCTGACGAGTCCGACCTCGCCCTTGGCCTGGAACGCCCCCCCGCCGAACAGGCCGGTGAGGCGCTGAAGCAAGATCCGATTCCCTTCGAACGCGACGGCGCCCGCGATCTCTGTGATCGTCGTCTGCTGCCGCCGCAGACGCAGGCCGCCGTGGCTGACCGTGACTGCGCCCTGGAGTTCGGGCTTCTCGATGGATCCAGTCAACACGACACGTCCATCGAGCGCGCCCGCGGCATATTCGACATCAGGGATCAACCGTGTGAGCAGCGCCAGGTCCTGACCGCTCAGGTCGGCCGCAATCGACCAGGGGCCGGCGCGGTTAACGCCGACCGGTTTCCATGTCACGGGTATCGTCGCCGCGGCGTGAACGACATGGTCGCCTATGGCGACGTTGACCTGTTCCGCAACCAGCGAGTCCGTGCGCACCTCGAACCGCGGCACCTGCACGTGGTCAACTCGGATGCGGCCGGCAGCGAGATCGGCGATTTCCATGGAGCCGACGATCTGGGGGCGCTCCAGGGTGCCCGATATGGATAGGGCGATGTCGGCAGAGCCTGAGACGCCCGATGCCGCCCGCCCGACAAAGGGCCCGAGCGTGCTCGCGCCGACGTTGTAGGCGTCGACCTCGACGGCGATCGGTCCGCCCAGATCAATCGTTCCCGACGCCGTCGCGTACGTCGCCTCGTCGCGCGCCTCGAAGTGGCGGATCTCAACCACGCGCCCGCTGATGCCGAGTTCGGCGGTGGCGTTGGGTACCGGCGCTCCAGCAACGGAAGCGCCGGTCGTCTGCGCCTTCACCTCTCCCTGGAGATCTTGCCAGGGTCCGCTCAGGGTCGCCTGCGCGCTGATGCGGCCGCCAAGGGGGGAGGGCGCGCCGCTCGCCACCTGGGCCGCTTTCCACACGATCGAGTCATGCGACAAGTTACGCGCGATCGCCTCGAGCGCCGTGCGCAGCCCCCCAAGGCTCCCATCCGTGAGGGCGCCCGTGACCTGGACCTCCTCAGCCGCTAGGTCAATCGAACCATCCAGCGCAAATCTGCCGCCTCCCTGCGCCAATCCGACGTGCAGCTCGTTGCGCTTCGTCTCACCCGAATATGACGTCTGAACCGTGATATCCGTGAACGCCTGGCCATTGACGGCGATCTGGTCTGAGCGGACCTGCGCGGTGATCTGCGGTTCCTTCGTCGTCCCCTTGATCTCGCCGGTGGCGATCACTTTCCCGCTCAGATCGAACATGACGGTCGTGCCTGCGGGCGGACGCACGTCGGCAAGCTGGGCGTCGGCGCTGAACCGCACCTCTAGCGCGCCGTCCCTCGAGACCTCTCCCGTCGCGGTCACGACAGATTCGCCGACACGCGCGGTCGCATCGTGCAGTTGCACGACGCCGTCCGCAAGGTCGAACTGCGCCTCGGCGCGGTCGAACGCCCACCCCTTCCACACCGGGCGATGCGCGACCAGGCTGCCGCTGGCGGTCGGCGACGCGACGGTGCCGCCGACCTTGAGCGAGGCCTCGAGATCGCCCTGCACATCGGCGGTGACGCCCGCAAGCGCCAGCGCGTTCGTCAGACGCGCAAAGCCGACATCGACCGTCGCTGCGATCTGCATTTGGTCGCGTGGGCGGTCGAGGCCGGTCACAGATCCGGACACGGTATACTGGCCTGCCGGCTGATAGACCAGCAGGTCCTGCGTGGAGACCGAGGTCCGGCCCGCGACGATGCTGCCGCTGAGGAGATCGAAGAGCTGATCGTTGAACCGAATGTCGGTTGCCTCGAAGACGCCGGAGGCGATGGGGTCGGAGGTCGTGCCCGATATGGTGCCCGCGAAATAGCCGGTGCCGCTGAGCTTTCCGGGTTCGGCCCGCATCCCGGCGAGTCGCGCCGCCGCCGCGAGATCCAGCCCGCTCGCGCGTACCTGCAGGTCAAGGGTGCGGTCGCGCGCGATCGTGCCCTCGATTACGGCGGCGCCGGACGGGGACTCGATCCGTGCTGAGGCGATGCGCACCGCGCCATCCTCGACTTCGGCGGTTCCGGATGCGGAGGAATATCGGAAATCGCCAATGACCCCATCGCGCGCCTCGAAGGTGCCTGCGGCGTGAATGCCCTGCGCATCATATGTTCCGGCGACATCCGCCCGCACGTCTCCGGAAATCCTGCGCGGCAGCTTCACGCTCGCCGCCCGCAGCGCCTGGGCGAGATCCACGCCGCGCGCCGCGACCTGGAACGCCGCCGAGATACGCTGACCCCGCGGCTGGATCCACACGTCGCCGCTCACCTGCCCCCCCGCCACATCGAGCCGCATGCCGCGCAGCCACAGGACGCCCTCGCTGTACCGCACCCCGCTCGTGACATTGGTCGCCGCGATTTCCCTGACTTGCGCCCGCGCAGCGCGCAGGTCTCCCGCCACCTCGGGATGCTGAAGGCTTCCGCGTACGGCAAGGCGCACGTCAGCCTCGGCAACGCGCAGGTCGGGCGGAAGCTTAGCCCTGGTCAATCGAGCAACCACGGCAGGGGTGACATCGCGAGCGTTGATGGTGAGGGCGAGTTGGGGCTGCTTGAAGCCGTTGATGAGCCCCGAGGCGGTGAACGGCGTGGCGCCAACCGCGCCCACCAGGTCGAGCACGCGCACCTGGTCGGGCTCGACGAGCAGTATGCCGCGCAGCGAGCGCAGGGCGTCCGGTATCTGCTTCAGCCTCACGACCCCGTCGCGCACTCGCACTCGCGCCGTGTACTGGAACGGCCCGCGCGGGCGTCCCAGAGGCAGCGCGCCGGTCAACTGCACGTCAGCCGTGCCGCCCAGGAAATGAGTCCCCGCGAGGTCGAGCCGCCGGTCCCATTCAGCCATGCCGGCGCCGGCGACGTTCACCTGCAGCAGAACCTTGCCTGCGGCATAGGTCGCGGCTATCTCGATATGGCGCGCCCCGCCTTGCGCAACGCTCGCCGAGAAGCGGAAGCTTGTCCCCTGCGCGGGATGCGGTAGGACCTGCCCTGAGACGTCGGTGAAGGTCACCCGCAGCGGGCGCCTGAGCCTTGCCGGCGGCCGGTGGTCGGTATAGAGGATGGTCGTGTCGGAGATGTTGACGACGCCGGTGAAGCGGGCGACTGGCGGCACCCTGGGCTTGAAGAGTGGCGCGATGTTCCATTTGCCTTGTGGATCGCGCGTGAGTGTGACCTGCGCGCCCGATGCGTCAACACGATCCACCGCCGCCGCGGCGCCTTTGCCACCCAAGAGAAGATCGCGCAAACGGTAGCGCACTGCGACGCGGCGCACCCGAATCAGCGCCCCTTGGCTGAGGCGTTTGCCTTCGGCGATGCGCAGGTCGTGGACGACCGCGCCGCGCACCAGCCCGCCGCTGATGCTTCCAATGCGCACCTCCCGGTTGCCCAGTGCTTGCGATAGCTGCGATTCGGCGACCGGAACGAGGTAGGTGGTGAGCTGCTGCCGCCAGAACACCGCGATCGCGGCGACTGCGATGATGAGAAGGGGGATCAGAATCAGCAGTATCTTCCAGATTCGCCGCATGGTGCGTCACACGGTGAGCGAGCCGGGCGTGCCCGGAGGCCGGACGTAATATCCTCCCGTACGAGCCACGTACCTCTCCGTAAAGGCGGCCTTGTGGCCGCCCTGCCTATTGGGGAGCCCGCGGAGAGGCTCCCCTACGGGGCTCGCAAACGACGTGGATTGCGCAAGCGACACTACTGACCCGCCCGGTACGAGCTGCGCACGAATGGCCCGGCTCTCACCTCGCCGAACCCCATAATCCTAGCTTCCCGTTCGAGTGCCGCGAATTCCTGCGGCTCAATGTACCGCCGAACTGACCGGTGGCGCCGCGTCGGCTGCAGGTACTGGCCCAATGTGAGCACGTCGACCCCGGCCGCGGCGAGATCTTGCATCATCTCGCGCACTTCGTCGGGCTCCTCGCCCAGTCCCAGCATTGCGCCGCTCTTGGTGCGCAGCCCGACGCGAACCGCCGCGCGTAGAAGATCGAGCGACCGACCGTAGTCCGCTCCCGGCCGCACCTCGGCATAGAGCCGGGGCACGGTCTCGACGTTGTGGCCCAGGACGTCCGGCTGCGCCTCGAATACCCGCGCCATCGCCGCCAGGTCGCCGCCGAAATCGGGGATGAGCGTCTCGATTCGCGCCGCCGGCAGCGCCTCGCGGAGCGCACCGATGGTCTCAGCGAACTGGCCCGCGCCGCCGTCGGGAAGATCATCGCGCGTGACCGAGGTCACGACGACGTAATCGAGTCCGAGCTCGCGCGCGGCGGCTGCGATCCGCGCGGGCTCCGCCGGATCGGGCGGCTGCGGCGCGGCGTGACCCACCGCGCAATAGGTGCACCGGCGCGTGCAGTTGTCGCCCAGGATCAGGAAGGTCGCGGTGCCGGCGGCGAAGCATTCGCCGACATTGGGGCAGCGCGCCGCCTCGCAGATGGTTGCGACGCCGCAGCGGCGCAGGACCGGTGTCATGCGCTCCAGCGCGGGGCCTTTGCGATGGCGCGGGATGAGCCAGGGAGGGAGATGGTCGAGCATGGGTTGTGCCGGTGCGACTAGGCGGGCTGTAAGCTGCGGCGCAGAGAGATCAGGCGCCGCCCGTCCCACCTTCATGCAGTATAGGAACCGGCACCGATACCTGTCAAGGCGAAACGCGCTGCGGGCGTGACGCGGAGGTCCGGGATCGCAGGGGAAGGCGCCGGCTAGCCGACCCGAATCGAAGAAGCGGCGAACCATCGTGCCGTTTCCGACGTCTGACATTCAGCAGCGAGCGGCGAAGGAGACTCCAAGGCCGCAGCAGAAACAGCAGGTTGAGAACGCGTCCTCGGAGCGGCTATAGCGCGGTTGCGCCGAGGGCACAGTGTCTGCGGCATTGAGCAGGGGATGTCACCAGAAGCGGGTCTGACAGGGCGTAAGGTTGCCTCTGCGGCCCGCTAAACGGAGGCCACGTGGCGCAGGGATAAAGCGAGTCAGGGTTCTCACCCCGGTGGAGGCCCTGGCTTTTCTTGTGCCTGGTGCACAAGAATCAGGCAGTCGCAGCGTCAGTTAAACGGGGGGTAAATGGAGGATGCAACGTGCGCGCTAGGCTTATGCGGAAGGAGACGTGGCGGGTGGCGGTGATGGTGGGCTGCATCATCGCGTGGTCCGCCTTCATCCCCTGCCGGGTTCCATCTCCGCTTCGCATCCCGTGCGTCGCGGCGGCCGCGGAAGACGACTCCGAAGCGGCCGGCGGCGACAAGAAATCCGACGACGCCAAGGCCGGCGACGACACCAAGAAAGATGATGTCTCGAAGGGCGGCGACAAAGCCAAATCCGAGGGCGCGGCCAAGGGAGACGAGAAGAAGGAAAAGGCAAAGGTCGCAGCCGAGCCGGAAATCACCGTCTCCCCCGAGGGCGTCTCGGTGCACGCCGTGGGCGTCTACGCGCACACGTTCTTCGCGCGCCTCGCGGAGAAGACCGGCTTCCAGGTGATCGTGGACGATACGATCAAGGAGCGCAAGGTCACCGTCAACCTCACCAACAAGACCATGACCCAGATCATAGATTGCATCGTCTCGGCATACGGGCTCTCATCAGCCGAGGTGAACGGGATCATCATGGTCTCCGAGGGCATCCCGTGCAAGCCCTCGTCCTACCTGCTCTCCGACATCGCGGCGATCCGCACCCAATATGTCCCCGCGACCGAGGCGAAAAGCCTGCTGCCCGTATTTCTGCAAGACCACGTGAAGGTCAACAAGGAGCAGAACTCCGTGATCCTGTCGGCGCCGGCGGAGGTGCTGAAGAAGTTCCGCGAGGACATCAAGCAGTTCGACATACCGGCGGCGCAGATACTGCTGGAGGTGCTGGTGGTCGAGTTCGGTCAGAATGCAGCCAAGCACCTGGACTTCGGCTTGACCTGGAACGTGGATGAGCGCGGTGTCTCGTCCTCCGCTTCCGCGGGGGAAATCGTGCTGCGCGGGATCACGGATTTGCCCAACGAGTTCATGGTGCAGTTGCGCGCGCTGGTGAGCAAGGGGCTGGCGCGGGTGCGGGCGGCGCCCCGCGTGGCGACGCTCTCGGGCACGCAGGCCGAGGTCTTCGTCGGCATCCAGCGCTACCTGCGCCAGCCGATCGAGGCGGAGGCGAGCCCGGACGAGCCGGACCGCTACGGCGGCACGGTGAACTTCATAGACGCGGGCGTCCGGCTGCGTATGACGCCGTGGACCGGCGGCGGCGGAGAGATCATCGCCGAGATCGCGCCCGAGGTGAGCACGCTGAGCGCGCTCGACCCGGTAACGCAGCTCCCGGAGAAGAGCACCCGCCGCGCGCAGACGGTGGTGCGGGTGCGCGATGGCCAGACGGTGGTCATCGGCGGCCTGCTCCAGCGCGAGCTGCACGAGGTGCGCACGAAGGTCCCGGTGCTCGGCGACATTCCGCTGCTGGGGTCGCTGTTCCGGTCGCGAAAGCTCGAGGAGACCCAGACCGAGTTGGTCATCTTCGTGACCCCGCACATCCTGTCGCAAACCGGTCACCTGAGCGAAGAGCAGGAGAAGGTGCTGAGGGAGCGGTTCCTGGAGGGCGGCGCGAAGGGCGCCCCGCCGGGCGCCCCCGCTCCCGCGGCGCCGTCGTCGTCGGCGCCATCGTCGGCTGGTGACGCGGGCGGAAACAAGTGAGTATCGAACACGCGAGCCGAGGGCGACGCGGCAGCACGCGGGCACGCGTTGCTTACCTTCTGGGCCTCATCTGCGCCGCGGGCCTGTTCGGATGCGCGCCGGATCTCTCCTGGGCGCGGGTGGGCGAGGCCTGCGTCAACATCACCGATGTTGAGGTGACCGAGCTCACCAATGTCATCCTGGTGACGATCAAGGCCGACGGGTCGTTCACGTGGTACGACGACTGGGCGGGCTGGATCGCCGAAGGCCTGATCCGGCGCGACGAGCGCGGAGACTACTCGATTGGCGACACCGGGCACCGCTTCACCTGGTGGGTGCCCAACGCGCGATCGAAGCTCGCCTCCAGCTACGTTGAGATAGCGAAGTACCCGGTGAGCCACGTCGAGGTGGCGCTCGGCCCACCGCAGGGGGACACCAGCTTCCGCGGGGAGTATGCGCTGCGGTTCACCTTCGAGACGTACGTAGACATGCGGCTCTTCTACTCCCAGGAGGGCGAGGGGTATGTGGACTACTGGCAGGGCGAAGACGGGCAGAGCGTGCAGATCATGTTCTTCGCCGATCGCCAGCTCAAGAGCGGGCTGGGCGAGGCCCCGGAGGAACGGTTCGACCAGGAAGCGCCGACGGAGCTGAGCGTCCGCGCTCGAGATGGCGGGCTGGAGGTGAAGGCGCTCAACGCGGGGCTGCACGACCTCGCGCGCGAACTGTCGCAGGTCTCGGGCCGACAGGTTTCGGTGGCGCGGAGCACGGACCGTCGCGTGACTGCGGCGCTGCGGGGGCTGAGCCTCGACGAGGTGCTGGAGCACCTGGGGCGCGGGTACAGCCTCACCATCGGGCGCGAAGGGGCCGGCTACCTGCTGAGCGAGGCGCTGGTGTCCACGCATCCCGCGTACGTGCAAGGCGACACCGTGGTGCGGCCGATGCACTACCTCAAAGCCCGCGATGCGCGTGCGCTGCTGCCGAACTTCATGTTCCCGTATCTGCGCGCGGACGACCGGACGAACGTGCTGTCGGTCTCGGGCCCGAAGCCGTTGGTCGCGCACGCGCTCGCGGACCTCGATGTGGTTGACCAGCCCGGGCCCAACATTGAGGTCGAGGTGACGGCGGTGGAGTCCGCGTCTGAGCAGGATGCGGAGCGCGCGCTGGGGATCAGATGGTCGGCGGCCGGGGGGCGATTCGACGTGGATTCAGGCCTCGGCGATGTTCACTACGCGAATCTGGGAGGGCTGCCTTCCGAGTTCCAGGCCCGGCTGGCGGCGCTCAAGACCGACACCAGGGTGCGCACCCGCGACCGGGCGCGCGTGGTGGTGGCGAACGGCGAGCGCGCCGAGCTGTTCGTCGGCCAGGAGCGTTTCGTGATTCTGGAAACGGGCCAATACCGGCAGTATGCGAGCGTGGAGGATATTCCGATCGGCGTGAAGCTGAGCGTGCAGGCTCTGGCTGGTACGGGTGACGATTACCGGCTGACGCTGGAGCCCGAGGTGACCGCGCTCGCCGAGGTGGATGCGCGCACGCGCCTGCCGGTGGTCTCGACGCGGCGCGCGAGCGCGACGCTGCGGGTGCGAGACGGCGACACCGTCGCGGTGGCCGGCCTGCGCCTGGTGCAAGACGAAGTGACGCGGCGCAAGATACCGGTGCTCGGGGATCTGCCGTTGATCGGAGCCCTGTTCCGCAGCCGGCGCGCGAGCCACCGCGATTCCGAATTGGTGCTGTTCGTGAAATCCACTCGCGTTGCCGCGACCGGGACGACCGCGGTCGACGCGGCGCGCACCGACGGTCGGGAGGAGTTCGATGAGAAGAATGCTGGCGTTGACCTCGCTCCGATTGGGGATCTTGCTGGCGCTCAGCGCACCGATCGCCTGCGCGGCGGTGCCGTACTGCAATATCACGGAGGTGACGCACGAGGAGCTCTCCAACGGCGTGCAGATTACGGTGAAAGCCGACGGGGCGCTCGAGGCCGGGTGGTACTCCGGTGATGAGGCGCAGCAGCAGATCATCCGGCTCACGTTCGGCAATGCCAAGGCGCTCATCGGCAAGAATTTCATAGACATCAGCACCTATCCCGTGAGCTACCTCCAGCTCTCGATCCCCCAGGGCGCGCCGGAGGGAGTCGGCATCGAGATGCAGGTGGCGTGCTATGTCCAGTCGCGCTACGAGGCGCGGCCATCGACCGACCGCACCAGCTATATCATAACCGTGTACAGCGAGCGGACGCTCGAGCGCGCGGGCAAGAAAGCCGAAGAGACGGCGGGCGCGAAAGAGGAGAAGGATCTGCGCGTCGAGGTGCAGGAGGGCCGGGTCACGGTTCGCTGCGTCAAGGCGGACATCCACGAGCTGCTGGGCGAGATCTCCAAGCGCACCGGCGCCAATTTCGCGCTCGGCGATTCGGTCCGTCACGACGTGAGCCTGAACCTGGTGCGGCTGCCGGTGGAGGCGGTGATTCAGGGCATCGCGAGCGCGTACGGGCTCGCGCTGAGCAAGGTCGACAACGTGTACATGCTGGGCGAAGGAGTGCCGACCGATCTGCCGTCGTACCGCCTCAGCGGCACCGCATCGTTCCCGCTGCGCTATACGCGCGCGTCGGAGGCATCGGGGCTGCTGCCGACGTTCCTCTACTCGTACCTTCACGTCAATCAACCGCAGAACGCGGTCGTGGTCACCGCGCCGACCCAGATGCTGGATAAGATCGAGAAGGACCTGCGCAAGATCGATCTCCCGCCGCCGCAGATCATGATCGAGGCGCTCGCGGTGGAGTTCGCTTCGACCCGCGACCTCGATCAGGTGGTGGAGGCGCGCTACGGCGACGTCACCGGGGTGGGTGATCTTATCGGCGTTCCTGCGGAGCAGCGCGACGCGTTTCTCCAGGACTTCCTGCAGACGCGCGAAGGTGAGATCCGCTACTCGACCCTGGGGCAAGTGCCGAAGGACTTCGAGGCGCGCATTCGCGCCCTCGAGTCGGCCGGCCGCGCTCACGTCCATGCCGCGCCTCGGATGGCGGCGATCAATGGCTACCCCGCGAATATCTTCATCGGCCTGCGGCGGTTCATTCGCGTGCAGTACCTCGTCGGTGGCCTGGTGCAGGAGCAAATCCAGGGGGTGGACGTCGGGGTCAAACTCGCGGTGACGCCCTGGACCGGCGGCGACGGCGAGATCACGGTGCAGGTGGCGCCGGAGGTATCGAACGTGCGCGATGTGGACATCCTCACCGGACTTCCGGTGCTGGCGAAACGCTCGGCGTCCACGAAGGTCCGGGTCAAGGACGGCGAGACGATCATGATCGGCGGGCTGACCCAGAAGCAGACCTTCGCGACGTGGTCGAAAATACCGGTGCTCGGCGACCTGCCGTTGATCGGAGGGCTGTTCCGGTCGCGGAAGGTAAGCGAGACCGACTCGGAACTGGTGGTGTTCGTGACGCCGCACTTGCTGACCGAGGAGGGCAGGCTGTCCGACGCCGCCAAAGAGAAGGAGATCAGGGATAAGTTCCTGGCGCCGTGAACGGCGCGGTACGGCGACCGGGGGTGAGCTGCCTGCGGGAGATGGGGGAGTACGAGCGGAGGGTGCAATCGAGGCGATGAGGCTGCCGTGGTTCCTGTGCGATCTGAACCGCCGACCCTGCGTCGCCCTCTCGACTACGCTCCCCTCGACTACGCTCGGGGTAAACGGGGCAAGCAAGGCTACGCAAGTCACGAGCTACGTAGGCCAAGGCGCACTTCGCTACGTAGGACAAGGCGCACGGAGCACCGAGAATAGATCGGTCTCGACGGCGTCAGTCGGGCGTGTGGGCACGCGTCTGCGTGTCGGAATCAAGTAGGGTATTCCGCGAATGCAGCGGAACGCGTATATTCCCTAGCGAACATGAGCCCACTGCGCGAGACATTGCTTGACACGAAGGGGGTTGCTGAACTCCTGGGTTGCACGGTTCAGCATGTCCGCCCCCTGCCGCGCCCTTAGGCCACCAAGCGCCACTTGTCGCCATCCCTTCGGATTCTCCCCTGCCTTTTCAGGAACAACTGCGCGTGCCGCACCCTGTGATGCCACTTTACTTGACTCCAGGGTTCGCCCCTTATCACGAGCTTTATGCTGTCATCGCACAGGTCAGGGTGGATCTTCTCAATCTCAGAGTAGATGGCGGGGGTAGTCTTCGGCCCCTTGCTGAGAACATACAGTATAGTGTCGGCGAATGCAGCATGAGCGCTGAGAGCCTCCGCGCGAACGCGAAGAATCTCCTCATCCGCTGCCCGCAACTTCCTGTCGAACTCGTCGCGCAGGCGAGCGCGCAGGCTCCTTTCAGCCCTTACGCTGGTCTCTCTGAGATCGGCGATGATCGTCTCGAAGACGCGAAGCTGTGACACATCGACCCGCGAGCCCAACGAACCGTATTGCAGGATGTCCGATCGCACTTTCCTGACCGCGTTCGGCTCCGACAGACACAGCCCGTATTCAAGGTTCGTCGTAAGGCCGCTGTCCGTTAGGTTGCCGGAGGTGACCACTGCGAGTCGCTCGTCTGCAATACATGCCTTGGCATGCACCTTGGGAAGGAAGCGGATCTCCGTTTGCGGCAAGGCCTCGCTTAGCTCTATGAGACCACGGACGTCGGTGGCGCCGCTAAGCATTGTGTCCCTGGACAGGTCAGTCAACACGAAAACCGAAATCTCCGCATGCCCGCCGTCTCGAACTGTGGTCGCGATCCTCGTACACGGTCTGCGTCCAATGAAAGGCGAACAGATCACGAGGGAGGACGAGGCCGCCTTCAGTAGCGCTGCGAAGCGCTCGATCCAAGGTGAGATCAGATGCTCGACCATTCCGGTTCCCCGCGTAGCGGCGCATCCTGCTCTATCAGTCCCGCGTCGATCGCGGCTTCGATCAGTTTCTTGTGGTAGTTTCGCCTTTCGTCCCAGCCCGGACCGTCACACTTGGGGTCATAGCCCGGCACATCGATCACGTCGAACTCGTACGCAGAACCCGGCGATTCGCACCCGCAGGTCGAATACCAATCCTCGACCGGAACATCCGAGAGTTCATCCTTATACACGTGGTAGATCGTTACTCCGTTGTGCTCCAAGAAGACTTCCGGGTCTTGCCAGACGTAAGGCATCGTCGTCCTCCCTGAACAGGTCGCCGTCCGAACAGTGCGCTATGCGCGCCATACTGTGCGCATGACTCACCACTTACCGCTGCGGGCAGCCAACGTCAGGGGCGATTGGTAGGTCCCGCGATGCCAACGATAGCCGCCCCGGATGTTGCCCGCTCCCGCAGTGTCAGATGCACGAATGATCGGCCGTACCATTCGCCGATGCCGTACGAAGACCGGTCGGGACTACGTCTGCGCCCTGGTGTCATTGGCTCTGCCTCTCAACTGGCGCTGGAGCAGCGCAAGCCCTGCTGTATGCGACTCCTATTCGTTTCTGCGTCGAGAAACGCCTGCTTGCCGGAGGGCATCGGGTACGGCGGAGCGGAATTCCGGTGATACGCGTTGACCGGCCGCTGCGGAGGGGGGAACCGCAGCCGGCACGGCGAATAGGTGGATCGTCCCTGCAGGCGTGGCCGTCGGTAGAGCTGCGCCTTTCCAGGTAAGTCGAGACCCCAACAAGACCCGAGGGTATCCGCCACATGGCTGCTATGAGATCCAGATTGTTCCCGGCACGGTGGGTCGCTGCTGCTCTGATGGCAGTGCTAGGCATCGCCGTCGTCGCCGGCTGCGGCGGGGGCAAGCCCGGAGCGACGGAGCTTGCGGTCTATTCCGCCGAGAAGGATGAGATCGTTCAGGCGGTCTCGGCGATGTGGAAGAAGGCCGCGCCGGAGATCAAGCTCAACGTCATGGAGGCGGGGACGAACGAGGTGGTGCAGCGGGTGCGCGCGGAACGCCAGCGCCCGCTGGGCGACCTGGTCTGGGGCAGCGGCGCGGAGGGCATGACCGCCAGCCCCGAGCTTTTCGAGCCGTACGAAAGCAAGGAGACCAAGGCGATTGACCCGCGC
>Ga0315284_10006896_pt1 | contig 16196 bp, 12 predicted proteins | sample YL17G09_16_MG_FD_203696 | JGI IMG/M metagenome (GOLD analysis project Ga0315284, IMG submission 203696) | Sediment microbial communities from Yellowstone Lake, YNP, Wyoming, USA - YL17G09_16 | ecosystem: Environmental > Aquatic > Freshwater > Lake > Sediment | place: USA: Wyoming | collected... | reverse complement strand
TGGCGTGTGGTCAACCTGACCATCTCAAATCCATGGCTCTGCAACCTCACAAGCAGCGCCGGAATGGTGACGTGCGGCTCGGTCACGGTGAGCGCGAATCCGCTGGCCTCCCTGCGCACCTCGCGTATCGCAGGAAGAGAGGCCAGTTCACCATCGCTGAGGCTGGATCCGTTGGCAAGAGCAAATTCAACGACATGCTCGCCGCCAAGGCTCGCGATAAGCTCAGATGGCGATCCCGATGCAATGATCACGCCATGATCTACTATGGCCACTCGATCACACAGACGCTCCGCCTCGTCCATGTAATGAGTCGTGATCAGCGTCGTCTTGCCCCGTTCCTCGAGCTTTCGGATGGTATCCCACAAGTGGCGTCGTGACTGAGGATCGAGGCCGGTCGTCGGTTCGTCAAGGAATAACAACTCGGGATCCCCTACCAGGGCGCAGGCAACGGCAAGGCGCTGGCGCTGTCCTCCCGACAACTTTCCCACCCAGGACTTTGCCTTCTCAGTGAGACCCACCTCCTTCATGATCTCGCCCGGATCAGTGCCGCGGCGGTAAAAACTTCGGAAGAGATTCAGAGTCTCCAGGACCGACAGCTTTTCGGGAAAACGCGTGTCCTGCAGGGTTATACCGAGACGCTGGCGCAGCTCATCATCATGTTCACCCCAACGCCTGCCGAGGACTTCGACTTCGCCCGACGTGGCTTCGAGCAGCCCCTCGAGGATTTCGATCGTAGTCGTTTTGCCGGCTCCATTGGGTCCCAGGAGGCCAAAACACTCGCCCTGACGCACTTCCAGATCCAGCCCGTTGACAGCATGGACGGCGCCCGTGCGGCTTTTGTACTCCTTGTGCAGATTGCTGCACTGAATGGCAGGCCCCATATAACCAATCCAAATCCAAAAAAAATACTGCGGAATTATAGTGGAGCCTACAAAGACGCGAAAGGGGCAAACTCAATCAGAATAATTTAAATCTTCAATGAAGAAACCGAAAAGGGCAATCCACAAAATGAAAATGACGCTTTCGTACTACTTACATGCAAATCATTGCCAGGAGGGAAAGGATTTACCCTCCGACGAGGGAAGACAGAAGCCAGAAGTCAGAAGCCAAAATGAACTGTGTCGCAGTCTGGGGCGGCCGCACTTGGATGGGATGGAACTCCTACGATCTAGTTTTTCTTCTGACTTCTGACTTCTGGCTTCTTCGGTTCGGTTGTGGCCGCCGGCCACGCTGTGTATTTCGTGGTTCCGAGTTTAGCGCGGTTATGCTGCACAGTGTATTTCGCAGCGTTTTTTGCTAAAATCATTCTATTCCCTGGGTTCTGGGTATCCGGGGTTTTTGGCTGGCATGGAGGTGCAGCGTGGGTATGGTTACAATCGAGACTCTGGCAGAAGACATGTTCAACCTCGTGACGGAGTGCACCGGCAAGAAAAACCTGAAGGCCGGAGATTTGACCAAGGCCATGATCGAAAAACATGGGGCCGCGGCCTGCACCAAGGACGATTGCAGGCAGGCGATCCGTCTGCTCATCGATTCGAGCCGTTGCGTGTACAGCTATCTTGGCGGCTCTTATATTCAACTTCCACCCAAGGAAGATCCTTCCACATCTTGAATACTACTTCCCCTTACCCGCGGCTCATCGTCGCCGGGATGTCCGGCAATTCAGGCAAGACGCTACTTACGCTGGGATTGATTTTTGCCCTTCGCGAGCGGGAATTGCAGGTATGCGCTTTCAAGAAGGGGCCCGATTACATCGACGCGGCATGGCTGTCCTGGGCCTCCGGTCGACCTGCGCGCAATCTCGATACCTACATGATGGGATTTCAGAAGTGCGCCTCCTCATTCTCAGCATCAGCCTTGCCGGACGGGATCAACATCATCGAGGGCAATCGCGGTATGTTTGACGGCATGGATGCCCTGGGCACCCACAGCACGGCAGAGCTTGCCAAAAACCTGAATGCCCCCGCCTTGCTGGTAATCAACGCGACCAAGGTCACCAGGACGGCTGCCGCGATGGTTCTCGGGTGCCTGAAGCTTGATCCGCAGGTAAAGATCTCGGGAGTCATTCTTAACCATGTGAGCAGCGCACGCCATGAGAGGGTAGTCCGTGAAGCGATTGAAACCGCGTGCGGCGTCCGTGTGTTCGGATGCCTGCCGAGGCTTGCAGGCGACTCACTCCTCCCTGCCCGCCATCTGGGATTGGTAACTCCTTACGAACACCCCAGTATCCATGAATTGAAATGCCGTCTGCTGGAGTTGGTTCGAGATCGAGTCGATATTGCTTCAATCCTCGCGCTTGCGCGAGGAGCTCCACCCTTCAGAGCCGCCGAAGCCATTGCCTTGGATCTGCCTGACGCGCGCGGGATCCGCGTCGGTTTCCTGCGGGATTCTGCGCTGAGCTTCTACTACCCGGAAAATCTGGAGGTACTCGGTAAGTCAGGAGCCACTCTCGTAGCCATCTCCCCTTTGACCGCGGTTGATCTGCCGCTTGATCTGGATCTTCTCTATATCGGAGGGGGCTTTCCTGAGACGCATGGCGCTTCACTCTCGGCAAACCAGAGTTTTCTTGCCGCGGTGCGCGGCATGGCCCAAGGAGGATTGCCGATCTATGCCGAGTGTGGGGGCCTGATGCTGTTGTCGCAGGCGATCCGATGGAATGGAAACCGATATCCCATGGCCGGAGTTCTGCCATTCGAGGTTGAGGTCTTGCCCGCCGCGCAGGGGCACGGATACACGGAACTGTGCGTAGATCAGCCCAATCCATTCTTCGCGCCGGGTACCGTGATCCGTGGCCATGAATTCCACTACTCTCGCATCTCCACGGAGGGTAGGCTGCCCGACACGGCCTGCGCCGTGCAGCGCGGCACGGGCTGCGGGTATGGGCGTGATGGACTGGTCCAGGGCAATGTCTGGGCGTCCTACACACATCTACACGCGCTTGGCACACCGGAGTGGGCATGCGGTCTGTTGACGGCGGCAAAACAATATGCCGGTCGAAAGTCGGGTTGATCCGTTCCGGATACCGATACTTCGAAGTGCGTCGGCATCGGCATAAGACTCGGCAGCAAAAGCATGGTTCAGATTTTTCAAAGAAAATGCATTCGGGGTCTCGCAGGACCAGCTCCGACAGGGTAAACTTCTGGCGATATGTTGAGTTCGCTGCTGGACAGAGCAACTTCGAGTTGCATCAACCACCGCTGCGAGGAGGCCATCGATCTGCTGGAAGAGGCAGTCCGCCTGCAACCGGCAAACTCCGATCTTCACTATCGCCTGGGTATCTGTCACAGCGGCGGCTGCCGCCACAATTCCCTGACGAATCCGGATCTAGCCGTCGGCTATTTGCGCCAGGCCTTGTCTTTAACAGCCTCATCCAAAGACTCGCTCGTTTGCGCCGGAATTCTGGATGCCCTGGGCAACGCGTATGCCTATTCGCGCCAACTGCCGAAAGAGGTCCGCCTCGAAGCAGCCTTGGAGTGCCACCGCACCGCCGCGGAACTTTATCTGAGCAGGAACCAACTGGACGACTGGGCCAGGGAGGAGTACAACCAGGGCAACGCCTGGTGCGAGTTGCCGGAGGAAGAGTATCCCGACAAGTGGCAGCAGGCCATTATGCATTACGAACAGGCCTTGCGAGAGCGAACCAAGGACAAGAATCCCCTGCGCTATGCCGCTACCATGCAGAACCTTGGAACCGCTTACCGCCAGATCGGCAGTGGGGATAAGACGGCTAATGTGATGAAGGCGACCGATTGCTATCGCCGTGCCCTGCAAGTCTACGATCTGGCCGGATTCCCTGCCCAGAATGCCGCACTGCACAACAATTTCGGCAATGCCTATCTTTCTCTCGCCATGACCGATAAAAGAATCCGGCGCCGTTGCGCGCGCCGCGCCCTCGAACACCTGGACCGGGCTCTGCGAGTGCGAACCCGCGCCGAGTACCCGATCGATTTCGCGGTAACCCAATACAATCGAGGCCAGGCCTTCTTGGTCCTGGTCGGCGATAATCCCAAAGACGGCTATGTGAAGGCGGTCGGATGCTTCCAGGAAGCACATGATTGCTTCCTGCTCTGCGGGCATGCAAAATCAGCGAAAGCCGCGCGCCAGCAAGTCCAGCGCGTCCGCCAGCTCGCTGCAAATCACAACCATCACTGATCTTGTTTTCCTGGATTCCGCTGCGAAACCAAAGTGGCCCAGGCCGCCGAGACTGTCTCAAAACTGTGCTCCCGTTCGAAACGACAGCCTGGAGGGGCTCTTTCTTTTCACATTCCAAACCCCGGGCTCACGCCCGGGGCTATTCTCTTCCGCGCCTCCGGCGCTGCACTTTTGAGAAAGTCTCGCCGGACGGGGCTTGAGATCGAATAGGTCCGACTTTGGGCGCCATGCGCCGCACGGCGCCCACTCCGTCGCGAGCTTCAAGGAGCGTAAACGATCGCGATTAGAACGGCATTTTCGGCAAGGGCGGCAGCACCGGGGTAAGCTTGCCCCAGCCTTGATCCTTGACATCCTTCATGTCCTTTACTAGCAGCTCCGGCAGCTTGGCATTCAGCTTGGGTGGAGTGGCCGTGTTGCCTACCACCCAACCAAGAGCAGCAATCGTTTTGGTAATTGCCAGCATCTGTTTGTAGTCGATCTTATCGGGGCTATCCGTCACCCGGTGATAATCAGAGTGCAAGCCCGTAGTGAAGAAAGCGATCGGAATCCCCATTTTGGCGAAGTTGTAGTGATCGCTGCGGGAAAAAATGTGCTGCCCGGGGGTACCGCCGGGGGCGCGCGGGGGCGGGCCCAGGTTATCGTGGGTGTCATCCGCAACAGTGACGTCGTAGAAGTGATTGAGATTCATTTTCTGATAGCTGGCGTTCACTGTCTCAATCGTCTTGTCGAGATCGTCACTGCTGATGTTGGGACCAACGACGAAGACCTCGTTCCGCTCGGCCAGCTTGCTGGCGGGAGGATCTTCATAGCCCGGCGTCTTGCTGCGGCCGATCATATCCATGTTCAGATCCAAAACCACCTTGCTGATGTCGATGGGAGGAAATTGATTAAAATACCGCGAACCCCAGAGCCCCTGCTCTTCACCGGCCACCCACAGGAAAATGATCGTCCGCTTGGGCCGGATTCCCTTGTCGGCGCCTAGCTGAAAAGCACGGGCAATCCCCATGATGGCAGCGCAACCGGAAGCGTCATCATCCGCGCCGTTTGCCACGCCGTCGCCATTGTTGCCGGGGCTGTTGGGATCCCTCAGTCCGATATGATCGAGGTGGGCGCTGATAACCACGTATTCGTTCTTAAGAACCGGGTCCCCCCCTTCGAGCATACCGATCACGTTCTCCGCATGATTGAAATCGCTTTTCACAGAGATGCGCAGACTCAGCTTTTTTTCCGCGTTGAGGGGGAAGGATTCCAGCTTTGCGTCGTCGGTCGCTCCCACGAAAACCTGCGCGGCGGTGAGCTTCTCCCCTTGGAAGAGTGCATTTGTAAGATCCAATCCGGCAGTGATCGCAGGAACCGGCGGGTCCAGGAATTTCACCACTTCATAGCGGGGGCCGTTGAGTCCGCCGCCGCCACCGCCCCCTCCGGCGATCGGATTGGACATGGATGACAACCGCTGCAAGTTCGGCACAATGATGATGCCAACGGCACCATTCTTGGCTGCGTATCCTTGCGGCGTCATGAAGTCGATACCTTCCACTCCAAGCGGATTCGCGGGTGCGCCGCCACGGCCGCCGGCAGCGCCACGCCCACCAGCGCCCGCGCCGCGTGCTGCCTGCGCAGCGCCTTGAGCCGCTGCCAACTCCTGTGGCATTCCTCCCGCGACCACCATGATCTTGCCGCGCACATCGATGCCCTCGTAAGGATTCGTGTTGGTCTTGTTGATGACGTATCCGTTCCCCACAAAAATCAATTGGGCATTCGCAATATCAGCCGGCTGCGGAGCACCGCCGCGTCCACCACCGCCAAAGCCGCGGGCGCCGGCGCCTCCGCCAAGCGTCCACTCCTTGGCGTATTCGAAACTGCGTGGAGCCGCCGGCGCTGCAGGCGCGCCTCCACGTCCGCCCGCACCAACTCCTGGCGCACCCTGGCCGCCGCGTCCACCTCGCGCGGCCTGCGGAGGCATCGTCAATGACAGCTTCATACCGGCCGCATCAAGCTGGTTGCTCACCAATTCGATCGGCATGAAATACGACTGCAGGGGCCCATCCGTGCCGGTCGTGCTGCCGCCCGGCTTAACGCCCCATTCCTTCAAATGGCTGGCAATGTAAAGAGCCGCGGCATCATAGCCACGCGATGGCAGGTTGCGGCCCTCCATCTGATCCGAAGCGAGGAAGTAGTCGTACACCTTCAACTCATCTTCCGTAATGGCTTCAGTATTGCCGAAACTCGCAGGCCCGGCTTTTGAATCCTTGGCGTTTTTTGCTTTGGTTTGTTGCGGTGCGGGATGGGTCCATCCCGGAATGAGGAGAAGCGCGCCCAAAAGGGCGAGGGTCTTAACGAATCGACGCATAGGGTGCCTCAATTGAAAGTGGTTTTCTGTTCCGCGATCGGGGGAGGATAACACCGGTGCAAGAGAAAATCATCCGGAAATATCGCAGAATCTATGTGTTTAGTAGATTGGCCCTTGATTGGCGCAAGAGCCCCAAAAGAGGTCCGGGCATTGCCACCAAAGAGCAATGACCCATTATGTAGGGCTTACCATAATGGGTCATCTCTGGCTTGTGCTGAGGGATTTGGGGGGAAGAATCCTTCGCACTTTACTCGCACGCCCGGCAGCATTTGCCGGATCGGAGCGAGAGGCTATTCTGAAAATGTCATTGCCATTTCTGCTCAGCCTGATACTCCCCTTCATTCCATGGGGCACGCAGGATCAAATCCAGGAAGACGACCATGAAATCGAAATTCCCAGCATCAGATACATTGGATTGAATGCCTGAAACTATCTACTCCTAATCAAGGCGAGCTTCCCCAAGATGTTTCGATACGCGCAATAGATGGTTACTACCATGCCTGCCGCCGCGAGATGAAACGGAGTGATCGAGCTGCTGTGTACAGCAATGAGCACAGCTCCGAAGGTGCAGGCGAAATAGTTGATCGAGTGCCAGACGAAGTGATCAAGCCAGAATCGGAATATGCTTTTCCCAGATTCCAGGGCTACGATCGCGGCAACGGTTACTGAATTCAATAGATAATACGCAAGTGCCAGCAGTGCCGCTGCGGGAAACAATCCCGCCAGGCTCACTCCCGGGTCCTGATACAGGGGATCTCTTCCCAGCACGAGAAAATACAACAGCCCTGAGAGGTACGCGCAAAGCGCCACATTGCTGGTATTGAACAGTGCGAATTTCCATCGTCTGGCAGAAGTCGAGCCGCGCATGGACCCGGCAAGGGCCTCAAGCGCCGCGGTGAGACAGCCTGCTGCCGGCCCGAAGAAAACCATCGTGATGAGAACGAATGTATCCGCGATGGAAATCTTCGCGCCCGTGCCAGGTATTTTGAGTGTAAAAGACGCGGCAATCAGCGTCAGCGCTGTCAGCATCAGCCATCGATAGTCAGCGCCCATGCGGAACACCTGATACCAGGAATAGGCCATCGCCGCACCGCCGAGCACAGCCGTCGAGACGTAATAGATCCGATACGCTGGTTGCCGAGATTGTATCGTGCTAGCCATTGTAGCTCCCAAATCCGATTCTTCCTCAATTGAGGAATGTTAACTGCTACTACATCTATTTCCATGGAGTCCGCAAACAGGCGCCTGAATCAGGCCCGCCGGCGAATTCCTCAATTCCTTGGGCTTAATGCTTGCTCATTTCAGCTCACCATATCGGAGGCAGAAACCAGGCGCCAAGCTTGGCGACTCGGAGCCCTGGCACGATTCCATCTTCGCCATGGGCCAGGATATCCACAGTCGCACCAGTCATCGAAGTCGGATCGACAAAATTCGGATACCATTTCAGCACGGTCAACAGACGAATCCTGGCAAACCCGACCACCGCGCCGTTGCCGAGAATCGAAGTCTGATTCGAAAGGATGGTATCGCCCTTGATAATCCCGTCACCCCAGAGAATGGCGCTGCCGAAAGCCGGCTGCTTGAAAACCATCAGCGGGTCGCTCGGGGGTTTCAAACTACTGCTGCCCGCCAGGCTATCGCCCCACAGAATGGCATCACCCCAGAGAATCGCGTCTCCCGACAGAATGGCATCGCCCCACAGAATGGCATCGCCCCAAAGGATCGCATCACCCCAGAGAATGGCCTCGCCCGCGATCGTGCTCGAAGGCTTAATTAGAGATGGATCAGAAAGCCATTGCGAACCGTTCTTGACCGACTGGTCGTTGGACATGGACGACGGCGCCCCGGCCAGCCGGACCGCGCCCTCAGCATTCAGATACCCGTTCCCTTGCTCCAAAATACCGGCCCCCGTCATGCGTTGCGCCGTATAGGCTAGAATGGCCTTCACTGCATTGGGAGTCAGGGATGGATTGGCTTCCAGCATCAAGGCCACGGTTCCGGATACGACCGGGGCCGCCATACTGGTGCCGCTAAGCATGAAATAGCGTCGATACGGATAAAAGCCATATCGCAGCGACGAAGCCACCACATTGTCCGGATAGCTCAGATACAGGCTGGAGTCCATCTTGGCATCCGAGATCACCTTGTTGCCGGGTGCCACGATATCCGGCTTAATCACTCCGTCGATGGCCGTAGGCCCGCAGGAACTATAACTCGCTATCTTGTCATCTGACCTGGCATCCGTCCCCTTGGTGTCAGCCGCTCCCACCGTAATTGCCGCGGGATGGTTCGCAGGGCTGGTGATGCCCCCATAAATCCGGCCGTTCGGTCCTTTGCCGTAATTTCCAGCCGAAACCACCACTACCATTCCTTTCTTTACGCACGCGGCCACTGCCTGGCAGAGCGGATCGGTTTTGTACGACTCAAAGACCGGATGACCCAGCGAAAGGTTGATTACACGAATCGAGTACTTGCTCTGGTTCATCAGGCACCAGTTAAGAGCTGCGATCACATCGCTGGTCCTCCCGGCGCCCGTTCGGTCAAGGACCCGCAGATTCAGGATATCGGCGTTAGGGGCAATCCCCTGGTAGACGTCGTCGAAGCCGTTTTTTGCGCCCGACAAGCTTCCTGATCCTGTGATAATGCCGGCCACATGCGTGCCGTGACCGTATCGATCATATGGATCAATATTGCCGGTGATGAAGCTTAAATCTTTCTCTATGCTTCCACTTAATTCCGGAACCGAATCGAAACCCGCACCACTGACGCCGGAATCGATCACGGCAACAACAACACCCTTTCCGGTAATTTTCTTGTTGCTCGCCCAGACCTGGTCTGCGCCAACGGCCCGTGCCGTATGGCCGAGGCTTCCCTGAACCGGATGGTCCATGGAAATGCGCACCACGCGAGGGTCTTGAACCAGGCTGCTCAAGGCAGAGCTGGTCATCGTTGCCGTCTGGATCGGAAGATGCGAGTAGACACGCTCGGGCGTCCCCCCAGAAGCAGCGATGAGTTCGGCACGGATGTCAGCCGTATTTTCGATGTCGTCTTGTTGCGTGGAGGTTCCTGCATCTCCCGTGGCGTCGGGAGCAACAAACTGGATGATAACGGGCACCGCGAGACCCGGCGGCAGATTACGCAAAGCCGGTTCCAGCTTTTCGCCGGCATCCGCGGTTTCGGCGACAGCAGGCATGCTGGCCTGGATCTTGTCGGCCGCGGAATTGCCATACGAAGCGCCCAAGGCCTTGGCGAGCATCTCGATCTCGCCGGCCGTGTCGGGTTGGAAGTTCCGCCTTGAATGTACGCCAAGACCGGCGCCTGAGATTCCGTTGCCTGCATTGGCACTGGAAGCTGTTCCAAGTTTTCCCTTGGACTCAGCCACATTCTCTTGGCGGAAGGACTGGCAAATGGGGACAAAGGACACGCTAAGCGCAACCAATAAGATCGCGCACGTCAGCAAGATTGCTTTTGCCCTCAGCCCATTGCATTGAGCGAGCTTTTTCATGATGTTTTCTCCGAGGAATCTAGTTTCTGAAGCTGATTTCTCATTATCGTTGCCTCAGACTTTTCGAGAAGATTTGTCATGCAGACCCAATATAAACGCAGGCAGGGAGGCAAAAAATGGGAGAGGTGTCCTATTTTGACTATCGTTTAGTCCCATCGTCCATGGGACCAATGGCGCGGCGGCCAGGCACATTTGTGCCGAAACTACCCGGGTTCCTGTCCACAATTTCGATCAGGGTAATTAATAAGGTGGCGCAAACGAGCCGCGATAGAAGGCGATCAACGACCTGAAACTCTCGAATAGGATCTAGAGGCGGTGGGCTGCTTCCTCGGCGACATGCCGAAGAATGTTTCGTGCCGGATGATCCGGCGGGAGGTCGTCACAGGATTGCTCCGCATAGGCGGCGATTTCGGCCAGGCGCTGGCGGTGTTCCAGCAGCGTACGCTCCGTCGACCGAAACATGAAAAACAGGTGATCCAGCAGGTCATGGATTCGCCCAAGCCGGGCTTCGAGATCCTCGGCCTGCGGATTCCCAGCTTCAAGGATGTGCCGATTCAGATCCAGATAGAGGTTCAAAACGGCAGCAGGATTCACGAACTTTCGATATTCGCACAGCCGGTCCACTTTCTGGAGAACAATTTTGAGATCGAGGGGCTTCAAAAGGTAATCGAACGCGCCAAGCTTGAGCGCTTCGACGGCAGAATCAATTGTCGGAAAGCCTGTCATGACGATGATCGAGAGATCGGGTTGTTGCAGGCGTGCCCAACGGATGAGTTCCAGGCCGCCTTCGGTCCCGTTTCCCTCGAACGGCATGTTCTTGTCGGTTAGCAGCACATCGTATTGGCAGGCCCGCAGTTTTTCCTGCGCTGACGGAACCCCGTTGGCCTGATCACATGTGTACCCTCTCGATGTGAGCGACTTCGCAACCAACTGGCTGATTGCCTGTTCGTCATCGACTACCAGGACACGTCCGCTCATATTTGACTCCTGCCAGAGAACCCCACCACGGTGGATTCCACGGCTTTTCATCGCTGATCGCCTGGAGATTTGCCGGAATCAACAAACCCTTCACTTGCAGATCAAAAAAATCAAAGGTTTTTGTATCCCAATGTAGCCGTCAGAACAAGCTAAATTCTCGGATGAACGAAAAAACCCGCTGCTGGATACCAGAAATCGGATAACGCGAAGCGCATGAAATTCTCGATCTTTCAGAGGCAGCCACGAGGATACGGAGCGGTTATGCCTCTTCATACTATCTACCCACAAATCCCCGCCATTTAGGCAAGAAAAGCAAAAGATCAACGCAGAGCTCTTGCGACACCCGCGTCGTTCAATGAAATCGGAAACTTTGACCAGCGAGCCGGGTTTCCGGTTCGAACCCGTCACGTTAGTTCGGGGTCGGGGTCGGGGTCGGTATCGGAATCGGTATCGGCTTTTCACGCATGCATTTTTCAATTCCAATCACAACCCACAATGCCAACATGGCCGTCCATCCCAGACTCCATCGGTTTCGGGATCGGCATCACAGCCGCTGTTCACCCGCCGTTTTATTTTCGATCCCGATTCCGATACCGATTCCGACCCCGATTTTGAGACCGGCCGGGGGGGAAGTTTCCGGAGAGGTAGCAGAGGTAGCAGAGGTAGCAGAGGTAGCAGAGAAAAGTCATTCAAAAGCAAAAAATCTTCTGCGCCCTCTGCGCCCTCTGCGTTGAGGCTTTCAGGTTGCGGCTATGCCGCGCCGTGTTCTTCGCGGCTGCTTTTTCATTTTCCAAACTGGTCACTTTCGGAACTGCAGGCAGAGGCGAAAAACCATGCTTGCCTCCTACCCTGACCGAGTGCAGAATCGTTGAGGATCTGAGATTTTTCGTCGATGCTCAACAACCGGGAAAAACGTATGAATCCTTCGCGCCCAGAAAAGTGTCCGAAATGTGGTTCCGCGCAGGTCGCTGCAATTATCTATGCCCTTCCCGCAGCCGGCAAGGAGATACAGGATGACCTGAAGAGTCGCCGTGTTATTCCCGCAGGGCGTACGCCCACGGGAAATGATCCGCGCTGGCGCTGCCTGAAATGCGGCTTTGAATGGGGACACCCGCGCGGCCTGTCGGGCTCTGCGGCAGGCGAGCATGATCTTGCCTGACCATATCGTTGGCGCATTCAAAATGATAGAATCGGGCCTGCTTTTTTAGGGCCGGCAGGAGGTTCTCATGGACGTTCTGATATTGGCGCGGCTTCAGTTCGCGCTGACGATCGCCTTTCATTATATTTTCCCCCCATTCTCGATTGGTCTGGGATTGATCCTTGTCTTCATGGAGGGGGCTTATCTGGCAACCGGGCGACCGCTCTATCATGCCATGACGCGTTTCTGGGTCACGATTTTTGGCCTCATGTTTGCCATCGGCGTCGCATCAGGCATTGTGATGGAGTTCCAGTTCGGCACCAACTGGGCCACCTACTCACGGTACGTTGGCGACATTTTTGGCAGCGCGCTGGCCGCCGAGGGCATCTTCGCGTTTTTTCTCGAATCCGGCTTCCTTGCACTTCTGCTCTTCGGCTGGGATCGAGTGAGTCCGAAGATGCACTTTTTCTCCACCATAATGGTATCGCTGGGATCCATTTTCAGCGCCGTATGGATCATCGTAGCCAATTCGTGGCAGCAAACCCCGGCCGGGTATCATCTCGTGAAAACCGCCTCCGGCACGCGAGCCGAAATCGTGTCCTTCATGGACGTTGTGCTCAATCCCTCTACCATTCATCGGCTGAGCCACGTTTTGTCGGCGGCGTTCCAGACCGGAGCATTTCTGGTCGTGAGCGTCAGCGCATATTACCTGCTCAAGGGCCGTCATCGGGAATTTGCCCGCGCTTCGCTGAAAATCGGCCTCTTCATGGCGGTGATCGCAGCACCTCTGCAGCTGCTCACCGGGCACGCAAGCGCTTTGGGAGTGGCTCGAACCCAGCCTGCCAAGCTGGCGGCATTTGAAGGACATTACGCCGCAAGCGCGCCAGGCGCCATGCATCTGTTCGGCTGGATCAATGATCAAAACGAACGTGTTGAGTTGTCGGTGGCGATTCCCGGCATGCTGAGCTGGCTGGTATCGGGCGATTCCCGTACGGCGGTAACCGGCCTGAATGCTTTTGCTCCCGAGGATCGCCCGCCGGTGAATATCGTATTCCAGACCTATCATGCCATGGTGGCAATAGGTATGGCGCTGCTCGCACTCAGTTTGATCGGAGCCTTCTACTGGTTGCGCGGCACACTTGCGCAGACGCGCTGGCTGCTGTGGATCTTCGTATTTGCCGTCGGTCTCCCTCAACTTGCTAATCAGCTGGGATGGATGTCTGCTGAGTTGGGGCGCCAGCCATGGATCGTTTACGGCCTGCTGCGGACTAAGGACGGCATATCCAAAGTGGTCGGAGCCGGCGAGGTGCTGGCATCGCTGATTTTGTTTTCATTCGTCTACCTGTTGCTCTTTGCGTTATTCATCTACCTCCTGGACCACAAGATCAAGGAAGGACCGATCGAGGAGGAACTCGGCCTGGCAGGAAAGGCGGTGCGGCAATGAGCCTAGACCTCAATACAATCTGGTTTATTCTCGTAGGTGTTCTTCTGACCGGCTATGCGCTTCTGGATGGCTTTGATCTTGGGATTGGCGCGCTCCACCTCCTGGCCCGAAAGGATGAGGAACGCCGCATTATGCTCAACGCGATCGGACCGGTTTGGGATGGAAACGAAGTCTGGCTGGTGACCGGCGGCGGCGCTCTTTTCGCTGCATTTCCCCATGTCTACGCCACGGTTTTTTCCGGTTTCTACCTGGCTCTGATGCTGCTGCTCGTCATGCTCATATTCAGGGCCGTAGCCATTGAATTCCGCAGCAAGCAACCGATGCTCTGGTGGCGCAGAACCTGGGATATCAGCTTCAGCGTCACCAGCGTCGCCTCGAGCCTCCTTTTAGGGATAGCCTTGGGAAATATCGCTTTGGGCGTTCCTCTGCGGCCGGACTTCGAATTTGCCGGATCCTTCCTCGGGCTGCTGAATCCTTATGCCATTCTGGTGGGAGTGACGACGGTCTCGCTCTTCATGATGCACGGAGCCATCTATCTGTTGCTGAAAAGCGAAGGGGACTTCCACGAAAAAGTCCGCGTCTGGGTCCGAGGCACAATCATCTTTTTCAGCATTTGTTATACCGTCGCATCCATGGCCACGCTTCTTTTTGCTCCTCACATGGTTGCCACAATCAAGGCTCATCCGATCCTGTTCGTCGTTTCCCTCCTCAATACTCTCGCGATTTCCAATATTCCGCGCGAGATCTATCATGGCCGTGACTTCCGCGCCTTTTTATCATCCTGCGCGGCTATGGTCGCATTGATGACCCTCTTCGGCATCGGCATGTTTCCCGACATCGTTGTGGCTTCCAACAATCCGGCAAACAGCCTCACGATTTATAATGCCGCGTCTTCCCATGAGACGCTCAGCATCATGCTCGTGATCGCCATCATCGGCGTGCCCCTGGTTCTTACCTATACGGCAAGCATATATTGGGTATTCCGAGGCAAGGTAAAGCTGGACCGTTTCAGTTACTGAGGGATCATGGCGCGGCAAAATCCAGCAGGCTCCGAGGCGGAACGCATGGGCTTTTGATACTTCACTCCACTGCTTTCGAAGGCCTTATGCAGTTCTAGTTTGACTGCGGGATCGGATGCCCATTGCGCTTTTTATTCCACCCGACCAGGAGAGCGAGAATCCAACCCATGGCAAAGCCCGTCGCCGTGTTGCTGAGGGCCAAAATCCCCGCCGCGGTTCCGAGCATGATAGTCACAGCAACACGCTCCGTCTGATCTGTGGCCATAAGTGCCAGTTCCAGGCCGCTAATGCTCAACAGCACGCCAAGAATGGATTCGGGGTACACATGCAGCAAGGTGAGCAAGGATGCCCCGAAAAACACGGCCAGAAATATCTTGACGGTGCCGAGGAACAGAATGCTGGCGTTGCTGCGAGCGCCAAACCGGTATTGTCCTGCCAGCCCCCCTGCACCGTGACACATAGGCATGGCGCCAAACCAGCCCGACACCAAATTCATCAGTCCAACACTAATCGCGACTTTTTTGGGCCGCGCCGGCTGATGAGGAAATAAATCGACAGAAAGTGCACAAACTGCGATGACCGAGTTCAGAGTGGTCAAAGGTATCTGCGGCAACGCGGCTCGAAAAAAAGACCCGCGGAAATCATCCCAGGTCAGGGGCACCCAATGCGGCAGATTCAATCCAAGACGAAGACTGGATAGAACGCCCGTGTTGCTGGCGAGGGCCAGCCCCAATCCCGCCACAAACAACAGGAGCGCCGAAGGAACCTTTCTGGAAGAAGCAAAAACAAGAACCAGGGCAAAACCCAGAACGCCGACGCTGATACTGTCCAATCCCCAAAGCACCTTGGTGTCGCGTACCAGCTGAATACCTTTGATAAGCAGCTGAAGTCCCAATCCCAGTTGAAGCCCTCGAACCACCGGTTTCGGTATGACGCGATCCACCACGGTAATCAGCCCGCTGAGGCCCAGGACCAGAATAATCAGGCTGGTCCAGATCCCGGCAGCCAGAATCTGTCCGAGCGGAAGGCGCTCTGATATCGCCACCGCAGCGATGGCCTTCATCGGTTGTACAGCCATCGGTATGCCGAAAACGAATCCGGTAACGAGGTTGAATACACCCGAGAAAAAGAGTGCCGAAGTAAAATCCAAACCGTTGGTGATACTCATCCCCACAAGCAGCGGGATGAATGTGCCCAGGTCACCTAGCGAGCCGGAGATCTCATGGCGATTAAAGCGGGCCAACAGAATACGGAAGCGCTCCTTTCGCAGCATCCCATTACCGGTGGTGGATTCCAAGTTGCTCTTTCCCAATCCGCAGATTGTTGTGCTCAGGGCCTTTCAGTCCTATTTCTTCAGGAAGCGGCTGAAGAAGTCATCCGCGGCATTGAAGGTCTTCACCCAGCGCTGAAAAACGAGGAAGTCGTGAACCTCATCAGGGAACACGATCAGCTCGTAATGTACATCGCGCGCGCGGAGCAGCTGGACGAGCCCAACGGTCTGCGAGAACTGGACGTTGCGGTCATCATCCCCCTGCACCAGCAGCACGGGGGAGGTCCATTTGTCGATCGTGGCAATCGCCGATGCCTTGAAACCTATATTCTCCGGATCA
>Ga0315284_10006895_pt1 | contig 16196 bp, 13 predicted proteins | sample YL17G09_16_MG_FD_203696 | JGI IMG/M metagenome (GOLD analysis project Ga0315284, IMG submission 203696) | Sediment microbial communities from Yellowstone Lake, YNP, Wyoming, USA - YL17G09_16 | ecosystem: Environmental > Aquatic > Freshwater > Lake > Sediment | place: USA: Wyoming | collected... | reverse complement strand
TTAACTTTACGGGATAAAGTTAAAAAAGTAGTCCGACCCCGAACTCCCGGAGCCGGCTACGGCAACTCGGTCCCCTCATTCAGGATCTCGATATACCGCGCGTAGCTGAACAGCCGATTGCGCTTGCCGCCTGTGAGTTCCCGAACAATACCAGTCTTGACAAGATGGTCCAGCGCCTTGTTGACTGTGGCGGGCGTGAGGTCAGTTTTCTCAACGATCCAGCCGGACGTCGCAACCGGGTGTTCCATGAGCACTCGGTGCACCTGCAGAGCTGACGCTGCAGGCCTGCCCAGATCACCGATCTCACCCCTGTCCTTGTTCGACAAATCGAGAAGCTGTTGGGCCGTTTCCGAGGCCTGAGTGGCAGTGACAACGACTGCTTCGGCGAAGAAGTCGAGCCAAGCCTCCCAATCTCCAGTCGTACGGACTCTGTTGAGCAGCTCATAGTAGTATTGCCGGTGCGTCTTGAAATAGAGACTGAGGTACAGCATCGGCTCACGCAGGACACTGTGCTCACACAGCAGTAGCGTGATGAGCAGCCGGCCAAGCCGGCCATTTCCGTCGAGGAATGGGTGGATAGTCTCAAACTGGACATGTGACAATGCCGCTTTGAGGAGCACCGGTGTGGGCGACAGCTTGTCATGGAGGAATAGCTCGAGGGCTCCCAAACACTCCGCCAGATCCTCAACCGGAGGCGGAACGAACGCCGCATTGCCCGGTCGGGTGCCGCCAATCCAGTTCTGCGATCGCCGGAATTCACCCGGAGTATGCCTGCTCCCACGCCCTTTGCGAAGGAGTACGCCATGGACCTCCTCGATCAGACGCAGCGATAGGGGGAGGCCCTTCCTGAGCAGACCAAGCCCGTGGTAGAGTGCTGCAACGTAGTTGCTTACCTCCTGCACATCGTCAACGGGAACTCCCGGTACCTCATCCATCTCAAAGAGCAGGAGGTCGGAGAGCGAGGATTGCGTTCCCTCTATCATCGACGAAAGGACGGCCTCCTTGCGTACATACATGTACAGGAAGAGAGTCGTGTCCGGTAGAAGCTTCGACACGCTGTCCAACCGTCCCAGGGCCAAATGAGCCCGGTCGAATTTCTCACGGAGTTCCGATGTCCACTCGATCGGGGGTCGTGGTGGCAGCGGCGACGGGATAAATGCCTCGACATTCTCCCCGATTATGGAGACTGTCTTGTGGCGTCCTTGGAGTCCTCGCTTCATGTGTCCCACCCAGACTAAAATAGGCGTGCTCGTTATTATATGATAACTACTTATCCTAAAATAAGAGATTCCCTCATTTGAGGCAAGGCGCGATCCGGGGCACATGCGTTTGGGTAGCACTGCGCCGGGCGCCGCACTGAGCTTGGTCGAACGTGTGTGGGGTGGAGGCGGCGTTGCTGGCGCCGGCGACGGAGTACCCCCACCCGCAAGCATGGTTGCCGGCCATGTCCTGGAGTCAACGCATCGGCTGTGACGTGCTCGCCATGCATCGGTCGCCATCATGCTGTTGGATCACGCACCAAGTGAGCGGCTCTGGCCGAGCGTCGCACTGATCCCGCCGGGTGCCTCGTCCCTCCCACCGCGTGTGCCACGGTCGCCCTCGACCGTGCATGTCTCAGATAGACGGGACTCCGGGATCTCGTCGTCCCTCAGTGCAAGCAGGAACACGGTCCGGGGGGACCGTGGCACACGAAGTTCACCCCTGGGCTTAGCTCCGCGACCGGTTCACCAATGCGGCCATTCAGGCGTCAGTGCGCTAACTTGACGCGAATGCGCAATCCGGGACGAAGCAATGGGTCTCGACGACCGGGGCACAATGCTCGAGGGTGTCGCGCACCGGGTGCACCCAAACTAGCACCGCCCCATGACGCGCCACCCGGCTTTGCCAACCAAACGCGCCTGCTCTTGTCTCGAATTCTGCTACCCGGCTTTGCCAACCGGACGCCTCTGTCCTTGGCTCGGATTCCGCCACACCTCACACTTCCCCGCATTTGTGGTATATTAGAGGGGTATCAGTCCGTCAGTATGGGGGTGCACTGGTTCTCGACGGATGGGATGAATCTTGAGATGCATGCCGAGGATGTCGGTTGGCCTCGTTAAAAAGTCCGACATAATTGTAAGTGCGGAAGATTATTCTTACGCAATGGCTGCCTAAAAACAGGTAGCGATCCGACCTGTGGGGGCGCCTTCTGTGGGTCGGATAAAACAGGGCGCTGGACTGCCGAAGGGTGCCGGTCGGTGGTCGAGACAAATGGTACTGGTTGGTTGCGCAGCCCGTTCATCGGCGGCGCAGCCGGCGAGATCAAACGGTGAACTAAGCATGTAGACGCTCAGGTGGATTACCACTCGGACAGGGGTTCGACTCCCCTCACCTCCAGTTTCGTTTCGCAACAAATTGGGGCACTTCTTCGGGAGTGCCCTTTTTGTTTGTCAAGTGCCTCGTCTGCCTGCGGGATTCCCTCTGATTGGGCACTGCGGATGCCGTCTCATCCCAACGCCACGTCCTTTGCGGGAGACCAGAAAGGCGGCGGCGCACCTTGATATTTATGGATACTTATGGATAGCTTCACCCCGGAGCCGGCTTCCCACGGTTTGAGGAATGGGGTGAGAACCGATCACTCCCCCACTGCCCTGAACCTCAGCCCCTCGTGAACCCCTGCCGGACGGCATGTTCCATGTCGGCCAACTCGCCATCGGCCAGAAACCCGAAATGCGATCCCCTCTTTTCCGCCGAAAGACTGCCATTGTTCTGCAGGCAGAGCTGGATGAAGAGATCGATGAGGCGATCAGGCATGTCCACGATTTCCTGAATGGCCTGTTTGGTCTTGTCGTAATTGGCCAGGAAATCGAGTTCTTCCACCAGCTCGTGCTCAACGGTGAGTTTGACGAAATCGTACAACGCCTCCGCCTGAGCGGTCATGTCGATATACCTGTACAGACGCCCCGTTTCACCTGACACGGTCATCTGACCGAGATTGTCCAGCTTGTATTCAACCAGCCGCATGAGCGGACCTGAGAAGCCCTCCAGGGAGTGATCGTACAGCGCCGGATTCTTCAGCATGGCGGCAGAGACAGGGAACATGAGTCCCGTTGGGATCGCATCACGCAGGAACAGTATGTTGTGAATGAGAAAACGGTGAATGCGGCCGTTTCCGTCCTCAAAGGGATGCATGAAGACGAAGCCGTAGGAAATAGCGGCGGCGTGGATGATGGCGGGGACTGCGCCTTTTTTCATCACTTGGTGAGCGGTGAGCAGCCCATCCATCAGGCCCGGGAGATCGCCGGGCTTCGGGCAGACATAGTGAAGGAGCTGCTTCTGATAGGAAATCGTTTGACCGACGTAGTTCTGGTTGGACCGGTAGTCCTTGTCCCGGAATCGGGGATCGACGATGCGGTTCTGCACGTCGATCAGCAGAGGCTTCTCACAGAAGTCCTTGTACTCAGCCATTTCCAGCAGACCGATGAATTTCTCTGTCCGAGAGGCGTTCGGCTTGATGTGTTCGATCTCGAATGAGGACTTGGTCTCTTTGTTATACAGGTAGCTCAATGCCCGTCTGAGAAGCTCCGGTGGATAGGAGGTCACAACCTCTTCGCACCGCTTCCGCAGGTCGATTTTCTCCATAGCAGCGAGTTTCTCGGTGCGCCGGATAGTGGGACAAAAATCCCTCCCGCCAAGCAGATTATCGATAATCCTCTGACGCTGCACGCGACGGCCGGGAGCTGCGGTGTAATAGCGATCCGATTCCAGCAGCTCAACATAATTCCCCTTGGTCAAACCCGGCAGTGGGAGTTCCCGTGCGGTCAGCAATTCATACAGGAACCAGATCCTGCGCACGTATTTCCCAATCGGTTTCGAGTTGACCCAGGCCGCTATCTCGTCTGCCGCAGCCACCTCGAATAGGGCCACCAGGATGCCCAGGTTGGCGCCATCGTACTTGAGGGCGAACTCCAGATGGTCTCCCGTCCCATCTCCGGGCCAGTAAGACTGAGGATAGACGGATTCCACAAGCCCATCACGAATAGTCGAGCGCAACGTCCCCGTCGGGCTGACGAGGGATGTGTGCCAGTTTGGCGAAATGCTCAATCCGTGCTTCTCGATCAGAAACGCATAGCCCGCCAGCCGGCGATCTGTCGTGTTCAAAGCCATTGCACCTCAGAAAACCGTTTCGGTTCTCAAAAAATGATTATGGAATGCCTGTATCTGAAGAATATAGTTACAACACGAACAATTCTCAAGCGAATTGTTGGGGGTCTGGGTGTGGTCACAAGCATGGATGTTCTCAGAAAACGTGTTCGCGCCTGAGGGAACGATTACAGGCATGGGTGGCGCAGCAGCCGAAGATCATGTTCTGCCCGGGATGGATTGCATAGGGAGCGGTTCTTCCGGCCCCGACGACCTTGACCAAGACATGGCGATCGAAGGGAGAGACCCCGTTGTGCTCAGATAGACGCAGCTTTATCAAATGTGCCTGTGCCACCGGACCCACCTGGCGCTGGCCCGATTCCCCTCGCACTGCAGCAGCGTATTTTCTCCCTCATCCGGAATCGCGCACCCATCACCGCACCAACGGCTCCTACCCTCACAATGCTCTTCGACTCCCACTGCCACCTCCAGGACGACCGGCTCGCCGCAGACCTCGCGGGGACCATGCACCGCGCCCGCGATGCCGGGGTCTCAGGCATCATGTGCTGCGGGACCAGGGAGGCGGACTGGGCTGCGGTGACATCGGTCGGAGCGCGCTGGCCCGAGGTGCACATCTCCTTCGGCATACATCCGTGGCATGTGGCGGACCGCCCCCCGCAGTGGCTTGACTCACTGCGAGACATCCTCGCGCATCATCCGCGGGCAGGAGTTGGTGAGATCGGTCTGGACCACGTGGTGGACCCCGCGACGCACGGAGCGCAGGAAGAAGCCTTCGCCGCGCAACTGGCGTTGGCGCTGGAGCTTGGGCGTCCGGCGAGTGTGCACTGCCGCAAGGCGTGGGAGCGTCTCTCGAAGATCGCTGCGTGCGTCGGGGTGCGGCAGGACCGGGCAGTGCTGCACTCATACTCCGGACCGTCCGAGCTTGTGCCGAAACTCGAGGGCATGGGGTTCCTTCTCTCATTTTCAGGCGCCATCACACGCGATCGCAACAAGCGCGGCAGGGCGGCCTGCGCGGCAGTGTCGGCAGATCGACTGCTCATCGAAACCGACAGCCCCGACCTCGCGCCTATGGGCGCGCCCTCATCTGTCAACGAGCCGGCAAACCTCCCGCTGGTGGCAAAGACCGTCGCAGAGATCCGCGGAATGAGTGTCGAGGAAGTCGTGGCGTTGACGGGGAGAAATGCGGAGCGGGCGTTCGGGACATTGACAGGCACTGCGCAGAGGAGGGATCCCGCATGACCCCCACCCTACAAGCGGAGAGGGCGGATTGCGGGGATCGTCCAGCCCGACCTGAAAATCGGGCCACACGTCGTGCGGGCGCACGCCCGACCAGGACATGCGGGATCCCCGCACTCGCACCACCACTCACCTACCCCAGACACCACCCATGACCGACCGGTTCTCCCGCACACGACTCCTCCTCGGCGACGCCCAGTTCGCCCGACTCTCAGCCGCCCGCATCGCGGTATTCGGCCTTGGCGCAGTGGGCTCCTACGCAGTGGAGGCGCTCGCGCGGGCAGGCGTGGGATTCCTCCGTCTCGTCGATTTCGACACGGTGCGCGAAACCAACATCAACCGCCAGCTTCTGGCACTGGAGAGCACCATCGGTCGTGCCAAGGTCGATGTGGCGCGGGAGCGAGTCGCGCAGATCAACCCGGCCTGCACCGTTGACGGACGCATCACGTTCGTGGACGATCGGACCGTCGCGCGACTCCTCGCCGACAACCTGGACATTGCCATCGACGCAATCGACAGCCTGCGCCCCAAGGTCATCCTCATCCGGACAGCGGTGAGCGCGGGCGTGCCCATCATCTCGTCCATGGGTGCGGCATCGCGGCAAGATCCGTTCCGCATCACGGTTGACGACATCGATGAAAGCAACCACTGCCCGCTGGCCCGCCGGGTGCGCAAGCTCCTGCATCGGCAAGGCATTCACACAGGCGTGCGATGCGTGTACTCCGACGAGCCGCCCAATGCAGAGGCCATTGCGCCGAGTGCGGAGCCCGATACGTTCCAGCGGGGTAGACTTCGTCGGCCAGTGGGAAGCCTCTCGTACATCACCGGCATGTTCGGCCTGCACGCAGCGAGGGAGGCGGTGCGCATGGTGCTTGCGAAGACGTATCTTGACAGTATCGGTCATCCCACGCAGGAGGTGCCTCATGCATAGTCTCCGCAGATCAACGATGCCGGTTGTTGCCGCCGTACTCACGGGCATGCTTGCTCTGACTGGCTGCAAAGAGCAACCTTCGTCACCCCGCACAATCCTCGCATCGTTCTACCCGGTGTATGTTGCCGCGCTCAACGTGACAGCCGGAGTTCCCGGCATCCACCTCAAGCTCATGGCCCCGCCCACAGCCGGGTGTCCGCACGACTACCAGATGACCCCGCAGGATGCTGCCGCGCTTGAGACGGCACGGGTGTTTGTTACCAATGGCGCAGGGATGGAGCATTTCGTTGACAAAGCCGCGATGAAGCGGCCCGGCCTCACGGTCATCGATGCCAGTGCGGGCATTCCGCTGCTGTCGGAGACGATGCACGCAACCCCCGTCCGCACCGACACCACGCACCCTGACGTCAATCCCCACGTCTGGATGAGCGTGACCAACGAAATGATGCAGGTCAACAACATCGCCGAAGGGCTGGCAGCTGTGGACCCAGCCAATGCCGCGCAGTATCGCGCCAATGCGGCCACGTACGTGGCGCGCCTCGATTCGCTGCAGCGTGCCATGCGCACGATGCTGGCAACCGTCCGGCAACGCCGGATTGTGACATTCCACGAGTCATTTGCGTACTTCGCGCAGGAATTCGGTCTGGTCGTAGCCGCGACCATGCAGAGCGACCCCCAAAGCGATCCGTCGGCTGCGGACCTTGCCGCACTCGCAGGCACCATGAAACGAGAGAAGCTCACCGCGCTCTTCACCGAGACCGCGTATCCGTCCAAGAGCGCAGATGCGCTCGCGCGGGAGGTCGGTGCCCGCATCTTCTCCCTCGACGGGTGCGTTGCCGGGCCGCTGGAGCCAACCGCATACCTCGACGCCATGGGCAGGAACGTGCTTGTCTTGAGGGGCGCCCTGCAATGAACGAGCGACGGGCCGGAGCCCATCACTGCGCAACCTGCGGTGAGTGCTGTACGAAGCTGATTGACATTGGCGTACGAATCGGCAGCGCCGTACTTCTACGCAACGTCAACCTCCACATGCACTGCGGCGAGCTCACGGTGATTATCGGCCCCAATGGCGCAGGCAAGACAACGCTGCTTCGAACCATCCTTGGGGAAATCCCGCACTCAGGCCGCATCGAACACCGGCCCCGTCGACGAAACGGCGACGCACCCCTTCGCACCGGGTATGTGCCGCAACGGCTCGACTTCGACGCGTCGGCGCCCATGAGCGTGGACGATCTCTTTGCCGGGGCGCTGTCGGGCCGGCCGGTATGGACGGGAATCTCCGCCGGCATTCGCACGCGTGTTCGAGACGCACTCTCGGTGGTCGCGGCCGACCATCTGCACAATCGGCGCGTGGGCACCCTCTCTGGGGGCGAGTTGCAGCGGGTGCTGCTTGCGCTGGCGCTCACGCCCACTCCCGACCTGCTTCTGCTCGACGAACCCGTGTCGGGGGTCGACCCGGCGGGCATTGAACTCTTCTACGACATGGTGTCTGCCCTGCGTCAGAGGTACGACTTGTCGATACTGCTGGTCTCCCACGACCTGGAGATCGCTGCCCGCTATGCAGACCGCATGGTGTTTCTCAACACGACCATTTTGGCCGACAGCACTCCCGCCGAGGTGCTCTCACACGAGCTGGTGCGCAAGACGTTCGGCGTCTCCTACTGCGAGGCCATCCGCCACAACGCAGAAAGCGGCCATGCGTCGCCGCATCACCATCACGTGCACGAGGAGTCGGTCGTCTCATGATGCACCTCTGGTATGCGGCGGTCGGGTCACTCCCGTTTGAGTGGACGCAGTACACATTCATGAAGACTGCGCTGCTTGCGGTGATCCTGCTCACACCGCTCTTTGCACTGCTGGGATGCCTGATTGTCAACAAGCAGATGGCGTTCTTCTCCGATGCGGTGGGGCACTCGGCACTCACCGGTATTGCTATTGGCGCGCTGCTCGGGCTGGCCGAACCGGCATGGGCCATGGTGGCGTTCGCCGTGGTTCTGGCCGTGGTGTTCACGGTCGCGCGAAGGTACGCGGTGGCGTCGGCTGACACCGTGGTCGGATTGGTCATGGCATTTGCCGTTGCTCTCGGCGTCGTCATCCTGTCGCGGGGAGGCGGATTCGCGTCGTACTCGCGGTACCTCATTGGCGACCTGCTGAGCGTGACGGCCGCAGACTGCGCGTGGATCGCCGCCCTGGCGGCTACAGTGGGCGTGCTGTGGGTCGTGGCATTCAACACGTTCTTTCTCGTCAGTGTCAACTCCTCACTGGCGCGAACCCGGGGCATCCCCGTGTGGCCGGCTGAAGCAGCCTTCGCGGCCATCGTGGCAGTGGTGGTCACGGTATCGGTGCAGTGGGTGGGGCTGCTCATCATCAATTCGCTCATTGTTCTGCCCGCTGCCACCGCGCGCAATGTGGCTCGTTCCATGCGGTCGTACGTGCTTGTCGCATGCGCGGTGTCGCTGTGCTCGGGAGTGGCGGGACTGATTGCGTCGTACTATCTGGCCACTGCAACCGGCGCGACGATCGTGCTGGTAAGCATGTGCCTTTTTGTGCTTTCACTGGCGGGGGTTCGTCGTGCACATGCGTGAGACAACAGGCGGGTTCTCCGAGATCCTGCGTCGAGGCTTCGATGCGGCCAGGTGCCAGGTGCAGGAGGGGCCGGGCGCGCACATCGAACCATTGGCACACCTCACCTACGAAGCGGAAGTCCGACTCAAGAATGCCGCGCTGGGCGAGTTCTGGCGCGTCAACGGTCTGGGTGGTCGCCCGGAGAACCTGATCCCCTCCCCCATGCCCCGCAACTACCGCACAACTACCAAGCGTCGAGTTGTGCACCACGGCACGCTCATTTCCCTGGCAATGGGAGAGAAGGACGGCCTGCGCATACCTGCCGGATTCACCTCGCGTCTGGAGCCGCAGGAGCACCATCGCATCTACGACGCAGTGCGACACGCGGCCAAGAGCCCCACGTTCCGTCCACTGGCCAATGCACTCAATTTCGTGGCGGTGCGGGGTACGTACGACGCGTTCTGCGTCATCCTCAATGTCAAGAAGCTCGATGCGGCCATTGTGCGGCGTCTCAAGGGTCTGGCCGACCAGCTCAAGGCATCCGAACTGAAGGTTCTGTCGTGCATTGCATTTGTAGGCCCGGCCGATTCACGATTCTATCTTGACAATGCAGCGCCATCAACCGGCAGCGTCAAGACGAAGACGCTCTTTGGGCCCGATTTCATTCGCGCGACCTTCGACGGCGTGCGATACCACTACTCCCCTGCGGTATTCTGCCAGATCAACCACTCGCTGGTTCCTCGGCTTCTGAGCACCGCGCGCGACCTGTTGGCGCCGTCAATGGAGCACCACCTGATCGATTTGTACTGCGGCTACGGCCTCTTCACCCGTTTTCTGGCACCCGACTGCGCGCATGCTGCGGGGGTGGAATCCGACTCGCTGGCCATCTCCTTTGCGCAGGGCAACTGCGAGCATGCAGGTGTGGGCGACCAGGTGCGTCTGCGCGTGTGCCGTATCGATGCGGCGTCGCTGCCCCAGCACCTGCCGCGGCGAGGCTGTCACGAGGAGTTGGTGTTGCTCGACCCTCCCCGCCTGGGGTGCGCGCCCGGAGTGATTGAACTGCTTGCGCAACGCGAACCTGCGCGCGTGCTGCACCTCTTCTGCGGCATGGAGGAGATTCCCCGGCACCTTCGCGAGTGGTACGCCAGTGCATACCACGTGAGTCGCGTGGTGCCGCTGGACATGTTCCCGGGCACCCCCAACCTGGAAGTTGCGGTGCTGTTGGGGCCTGACGCCGCCTGAGCCCCCGCAACCGTCACGAACTATTTTTGCTCAGTTTGACGCAGCAGGCCGCTGTGTCTGCTTTCCACCGTTTTCAGCGAGGATCACATGCATTACCGCACGCACACCTGTGGACAGTTGCGCACGTCCGATGTGGGAACCACCATTCGTCTCTCGGGATGGATCCACAACCGGCGCGACCATGGCGGAGTGCTCTTCATCGACCTGCGCGATCACTACGGACTTACCCAGATCGTTGTGTACCCCGACGCGTCGTTCCAATACGATATCGGTCACCAGCACAAGGAAACAGTCATCCAGATCGACGGCGAGGTGATTGCACGCACCGCAGAAAACATCAACCCCAAGATGGCCACCGGTGAGATCGAAATCAAGGTGACGGCATACGAAGTGCTGGGGTCGTGCGAAAGCCTGCCGTTCAGCATCTTCCCCGAGGAACCGGCACCCGAGGAGACTCGGTTGACATACCGGTTCCTGGATCTGCGGAAGCCACAGCTCCACGAGAACATCATTCTGCGCTCCAAGATCATCGCAAGCCTGAGACGCAGGATGGTGGCCCAGGGATTCAACGAGTTCCAAACGCCCATTCTCACCAGCTCCTCACCCGAAGGTGCGCGCGACTACCTGGTCCCGTCGCGAGTGCATCCCGGCAAGTTCTATGCGCTGCCCCAGGCGCCTCAGCAGTTCAAGCAACTGCTCATGGTTGCCGGGTTCGACCGCTACTTCCAGATCGCGCCCTGTTTCCGCGACGAAGATGCACGCGCCGACCGCTCGCCCGGCGAGTTCTACCAGCTTGACATCGAGATGTCGTTCGTCACCCAGGACGAGATCTTCGCCGCTGTCGAGCAGGTTATCCGCGGGGTCTTTGGCGAGTTCTCCACACGTACTATCGATACACCGCCCTTCCGCCGCATTGCCTTCCGCGAGGCCATGCTCAAGTACGGCACCGACAAGCCCGACCTGCGCATCCCCATCGAAGCGTGCGATGTGTCGGAGTTGTTCAAGACCTCGGGCTTCGGCGCTTTCAAGAGCATCGTTGAGGCCGGCGGCGTGGTGCGGGCCATCCCCGTGGCCAACATTGCCGATCGTCCTCGCAGCTTCTTTGACAAGATGGGAGAATTTGCCCAGAGCGTTGGGGCCAAGGGTCTGGCCTACCTCACCTGGGGCGACGACAAGATCAAGGGCCCCATCGCAAAGTTCATGTCCGAGGCTGAGCTCTCCAAACTCGCAGAACTCACAGGCGCGCAGAAGGGCCACGTGGTCTTCTTCGTTGCCGACAAGGTGGCCGAGGCCCAGCGGATGGTGGGCCAGTTGCGCACCAAACTCGGCGCCGATCTTGACATTGTCGAAAAGGATGCATTCCGATTCTGCTGGATCGTCGACTTCCCCATGTACGAGTACGATGCCGAGCGCAAGGCCGTGGGCTTCTGCCACAACCCGTTCTCCATGCCACAAGGCGGCATGGAAGCACTGGAGAAGATGGATCCGCTGGACATCCTTGCCTACCAGTACGACATCGTGTGCAACGGCGTCGAGCTCTCCTCGGGGGCCATCCGCAATCACCGGCCCGAAATCATGTACAAGGCCTTTGAGCTGGCAGGCTACGGCAAGGAAGTGGTTGAACAGAAGTTCGGCGGTATGCTCAACGCATTCAAGCTCGGAGCCCCGCCCCACGGAGGCATTGCACCTGGTATCGACAGAATGGTCATGCTGCTGGCCGAAGTTGACAACCTGCGCGAGATCATTGCCTTCCCCATGAACCAGAAGGCGCAGGACCTGATGATGAATGCTCCGAGCGAGGTGACGCCCGAGCAGTTGCGGGAGCTGCACCTGAAGGTGCTGCCGACTGCGAAGGCGGAGTAGACAGGCGACTGGGGCATTGCTTTCAGATGGTTCTGGGTGTCCCGCCATGCGCATGCGCGTCAAGTTGGGGGCGTTCGGCTGCGAGGCGCTGGACCCGTGCGCAAGGATGTCTTGGGTGGCAAAGCCGGGTGGCGCGTCATGGCGTGGTGGTAGTTTGGGTGCACCCGGTGCGCGACACCCGCGAGCATCGTGCCCCGGTCGGAAAAGCCCGCGGCTCCACCGATTCCAGGCCCAACGTGATGAATGAATGTCGTGTGGCACGGTCCCCCCGGACCGTGGTCCTGGTTGCTCCGGGGGTCCACGAGCAACCGAAGTCCCACATGGCTGAGACATGCACGGTCGAGGGCGACCGTGGCACACGAGCGCCACGCGCCTGCATCCCACCTCGCCAGAACCGATCCCGCCATAGTCTATATTCTTTGCCCGTTGACAAGTAATGCGGAGGATCGATGTTTCGTTTGCTGATGGTCGTTCTTGTGGCGACGTGGTGCGTCGATGCTGCGCCCAGAGGCGTGCTCGACGACTACTTTGGCAGTTGCTTCGTGGTTGCCGATTCTGTGCAGGGCCTGGTGGCGCCCGCGGTTGACTATCCCGGGGTCCGGCAGAACGCTGGGCGATCCGTTGCGGTCGGCCTCATCTCGCCTCCCGGCCAGACCGCGACGTGGAGCGGCCTATACGGGGTCGGCACGCTTCCGACGCGGGTGGGGAACCTGGGCGCGTGGGTTGGCGGAGTTGACATCGCGCACGATGACGACCGGGAAGACTCCGACGACCAGTCAGCCAGCGCGAGGGCTCAGGGCGAGGCCGCGCTCTGGATGGCCACACCGCTGCTGGGACGACTGAAGGGTCTGTCGCTTGACATTGCCGGATCCAATCGGAGCAATGAGCGCGACTACCGGTACATCGGTGACGATGCGGGCTTGGGCCACACCTGGACGCGTTACCACTCCGCGACCCTCTCTGGAACCGGCATGGTTGCGCTGCGCCCGGCACTGATGCTTCGCATCCAGCTTTCGGCCATGTCCTATTCCCGCGGTGAGCAAGAGACCAACGGGTACCTGTACGACCAACTCAACGACGAGTGGGACTACCGCTATATTACGCACTCCGACAGCACCGTTCAAGGCAGCCTTCTGCTGGGCCTTCTCTGCACACGCGGCTTCACCCTCAACGCAACGCTGTCGGTACGTCGACTGCACGAAGACTCTGCATGGGGCTTGGGCAAGAGTAGCCAGACCACCTGGATTCCCTCGCCTGCGCTTGACGCACACTGGAGCCGCAAAGCCAGCTACCGCGCGCTGACTCTCTACCATGGTGTCGGAATCTACGCGTCATCGTCGTACGTCAATCAAGTCAACCGACCGTTGGAGCCGGCAAGCTTCGCCAGGGCTCTTCAGCCCCACAAAGCACTTGAGATGCGAGTTGGCGTCTCTGCACCGGCCGCCGTCGACGTATGCATCGCCCGGGGACATGCCCGCATATTCTTCGCCATGACCCCGGGCGTGCAGGTCTCTCGTGTCAAGCGGAACGGGGGTGCAGACCTCGACGTGCTGCCGTACTTCAATCGTGTGGCACTGGGAGTACGCGGCGACATCGCCCATCGTCTGCGCTACGTGGTTGCGCCATCGTTTGATGATGGCATACTGTCCGTGGGATGCGAGGTGGCGTATGCGCTGTAGCCTCGTCCGATACCGACAACGTGTGTGCTCGACGCTGCGCCGTGGAATGTCCGCACTGCTCCTCGCGTTACCGTGGCAGGCGCTGGCGGCCGAGCCGCACGGCGTCCTCGACGCCTACTACGGCCCGTTTGCCCGACTCGTCGATCCACAGCTCGGTCTCATCGAAGACAAGGGCAGGTACCCCGGCCTAACAGTTGACACATGCCCATCAGTGTGTGGTGCTGGCTATGAAATGAGTGATTCGAGGCATGCCTGGGATGGCCTGTATGCACGGTCGGAGGGTAGAACACCGGGCGGCCGTCTCGGTGCCTGGCTTGGGAACGTGGGTTTGGGCTACACCCGAAGACGCGACAGCGTGTCCACCCAAAGTCAGCCGCTGTACCAGGGAACAGGACTGGTTTGGGCTGTTCCGAAGGGGTCGAGCAGGATTGTCGGCGCATCGCTGACGTTCGACGGAAGCTATTCCGGCGACTACCGGCGCGTGGACTCATCCCTCAACAACCCCACGCCACGACGGGTTGATCGCGCCACCCGGGAGCTCTCGGTTGCAGGCGCAGCGACCATGCGTCCCTCGCGGCGACTTGCGATTGTCGTGCGGGCGGAAGGCAGTGGTCTCCTGGATCGAGAGTCCGAATGGATGCGGGATCTGGCTTCGTGGGCTTCGTGGACGCTACGTAGCGAGACCCACACGTTGAGCGGATCAGCAAGCGCCGAGTTTGTCCTCGGCAATTCGGCTCGCATGCACATCGGCGTTGGATCTGAGACCGTCAATCGCAGGGGCTTGCCGTACTATCTCGATCCCTACTCCTCCACCCCGGTCTGGGCGGAGGGACACGCCGAGGCGAACCTGGGCGGCTCCCTCACGAAGAAGCACACAGTCAACAGATTCACCCTCTACAACGGAATCAACGCAGACCTCATCGCCACATTCCCTGCCGAGGCGCACGGACGAATGGCCCTCGGCGACGTTCTCAGCGGGGTCCACCCGACACTGCGGCGCAGCATCGACGCGAACGTCAGTCTGCCCTTCACCTGCGATGTGCACCTCCGAGGGTCGGTATATGCCTTTGTCAGCATTGTGCCTGCGCTGACGGTTCAGGCGAGCAAACCGCTCTGTGCCCGAAAACAGAGCGTTGACCTCACCATGCAGCGACTGTCGACCGGACTCCGTGGCCACATCGGCGAGCGGCTCCGGTTTGCCCTCACCCCATCCCTGAGTAGTAGCGGCGTTTACTTCCTGGGACTTGAGGCGGCGTATGAGTTGTAGGGCGCAACGGACGACTCCCGGCGCCACACTGGCGTCCGGCCTGATCGTCACGGCGGCGCTCCTCGCACTATCCGCACCGGGCAATGCTTCCGCCGACACCTACGGTCTCTCCGGCCCCCTCCCAGTGGCAGTCGACAGTATCGACGGCGTCACCCATCGTCAGGGCAAGACCTACCTCTACCGCCCTGCGGACACGGTCCCAGCGCGACGCCCTGTGGTCTTCTTTCTCTGTGGTCTGGGCCCCAACACTCCGCGCTAATATGCGCACATCTGCGAGCACCTGGCCTCGCGCGGGTACTGCGTGGTACTGCCGTCATTCCGACTGGCATCGTTTCCCAACCAGCGCCGCACCTACCGTCGATTGGGCCGCACGCTCAAGAACTCCGTTGACGCGTGGGGAAGTCACTTCGACACCACGCGAGTCGGATTTGCCGGGCACTCCTTCGGGGCAGGCGCCATTCCCTTTCTCGCGCGACCGTATCTGCAGACGCGGCGCTGGGGGGAACGCGCGGTGTTCGTCTTTGCCATGGCCCCGTTCTACGTGTTCCGGGTCGGTTCAGATGAGATGCGTTCGCTGCCGTCACACACGCGCATGCTCGTGCAGGTGTACGCCGAAGACGATGTCAACGACAGCCGGGTTGCCATCGATCTATTTGAGAACAGTGGCGTAGATGCGGAGAACCGACGGTACTCGATCGTGCACACCGACTCGATTGACGGACGCGTGTACGAGGCGCATCACGGCACACCGTTCGGACCGAACTCGCGGTACGGGCGGCTCGATCTCTACGATACGGTGGTGGTGTACCGGCCGCTCGATGCACTGGCAGCGCACGCGTTTGAGGGTGCTGTTGACGGGAGGAGTATTGCCCTTGGCGAGGCGGGCGATTCTGCGTGGACCGGGTTCCCGCCTGGCAGAGCGATTCCGGGAGCCGTGAAGTTCGTCGATCGACCGGAACCGCGACTCCCGGTGGAGGCTGCTGCCCTCAACTGGTGCAGCCGGTGGAACCCCCGCAAGTGGAAGTCCCCCTCATTCGATCATCGCGGCAATCGGCGGATCAGGCCGCCTCAGTAGCCTCGGGGATCACGAGATCACCGCCCCCTTCTCGATTCTCAATTCTCGCTTCTCACTTCTCTCACCTTTTGAACCGCCGATAGTCAATATCATAATTCTGCGTCTTGTACTGGATCACGCGCTTTGTGGTGCCCAACAGTCGCGCGGCTTCCGATTGGTTGCCCGCAGAATCCTTGAGCGCCTCGGTGATCAGCT
>Ga0315284_10006894_pt1 | contig 16196 bp, 17 predicted proteins | sample YL17G09_16_MG_FD_203696 | JGI IMG/M metagenome (GOLD analysis project Ga0315284, IMG submission 203696) | Sediment microbial communities from Yellowstone Lake, YNP, Wyoming, USA - YL17G09_16 | ecosystem: Environmental > Aquatic > Freshwater > Lake > Sediment | place: USA: Wyoming | collected... | reverse complement strand
CGAAGAGACCCGCGAATCGACGATAGGAGGCAAAACGAAAAGAATAAGAAAAAGAAAAGTGATTTGGAAGAAGCCGCGAGGGCCTCTTCACATAGAGGTTTGATCGGTTTCTATCCGCTTCAGATGCCGCTCGTCTATCCGTTGAAGCTGGCGTGGCATATCTCAGCGGACGATGGGTCGTGCATCACTGTAACGGTATAGGTTACTGAAGACGAGAATATGCTTACGCTTCCCGTCATCAAGGTGACGTAGTCACCCTGGTTCACGTATCCGTTACCCGCAAGGTCCGTTATGTTGCACCAAACGTTGGCGATCGGCAACAGGGCATGGACTATGCCCGGCCACTTGGCTGTCGTCCCGTTGTCAAGGTCCGTCGTCGCCGGTGTCCATTGCCAGCTGACTCCGTTTTGGTCCTGGAGCAGTATTGTCACATCGCTCCAGGGTGTGTCCTTGCTCATCGGGGCGAAGGTGTACTTCACACCGTGGGTCACGCTCGACTTCGTTATGCTCGACGTTGGGGTTTGGGTGCTAGTCCCGCCGAATCCTAGGACCATGACATACAACACGGCCGCTAGAACGACAGTAATCGCGACCATCAGGATGGTTGCGATGACCGGGGACACTGCCTCGGCATCCTTGCGGATTGCCCAGATCTTCTTCATTGTTTTGTCCTCCTGCAAGCCTTTCGACCTGCGTGGATACTAATACGCCCGAGCTGAGTTTAAATAGCTTTGCGGGTGGTTATCAGGCGCGGTCGTTATCGGATTCGATGATTGCCGATTCGATACGTCTGGCTATGTCGCATTATCCCTCGTAATAAGAAGACGTAGTCTTCTTTTCCAAGTGAGTCAGTATAAAAACGGCGACATTCACGGAAACGGCGACCTGTCGAAAGACACCCTCATCCGGGCTTGATCCCCGTCTTGTCGAAGGTCGTGGGGATTATGCCCACCATTGCAGGCCTGTTCCTGACCTTCTGCACGATGATGAACTTCTTGAACTCGTGCCCGACCTTCTCCCTGTCCAGCTCAATTATGACATCCGCGAGGTCCTCGATGCTGCTCTGGATGCGCGAGTCGTGAACGCCCTTCAACATGGTCATCAGGGTGACGCTCTCGGAGTGCTGCGTGTGCGCCTTCACAGTGCGCATGGCCATGAGCACCTCGGAGCTGTCGTAGTTCTCGAGATAGAAGTCCAGGGAGTTGATCACGACCCTGAAGGGCGGTGTGAGCTTCGAGACCTCGTACGCCAGGAAGGTGAGGAAGTTCTCCTCTTTGGCGGCATCCTGCTCCCTGAAGCGCCTCACGTCGCCGAGCGTGATCCCTTCCTGCCTGAACCTGCTGATCTCCAGCTTCTTGGCGAGCACTCCCTCGTAGTACTTGGTGCCCACGTTGACGATCCTCAGGTCCGTCCTCCAGCCGTATTCGCGCATGACCCCCAAGACGTCCTCATCTCTCTCTGTGGATGTGAAGTAGGTTACAGTCTCGGTCCCCGCCGACGCGAACTGCTTGGCGAAGAACTCGGTACCGGAGCCCGGACTGCCCATGACGAGCACAGTCGAGCCCTTCTGGACGCCGCCACCCAGGTGTTCGTCCAGTGCCGGGATGCCGACCGTTGTGAGGTTCATCTCAGCCCTCCTGCTTCTTCCCCGCGTGTATGCCGTGGTCGCACACGAGGTTGACCATGTTGTTTATTTCAGGTGTCGAGTGCTCCTCGACGGAGAGTATGATGGTGTACGCCTCCCTTGACCTCAGGCCCGAGACGAGTATGTGAAGGAACTCGGACAGGATCCAGTTGTTGTTGTGGATCGCGAGAGAGTTGATGGAGTCGATGACCACGAGCTTGTTCTTCGACTGCGACCTCCTGATCAGGTACTCCACCTTCAGCATCAGGTTCTCCAGCATCGTCGGGCTCTCGACGAGGGTCGTGTGTTCGTCCTGCTGCGCGGATTGAGCGCCCATCATTATGTGCGATATGCAGTCCACGAAGTACACTCTCGAGGAGTCTATGTCCAGCGCTTCCAGCACCCTCTTGATGGCGTCGGACGAGATCGTCGCCGTGACGTATATCACATCCATGTCCTTCTTGTTGGCGAACAGGTCTATGACGCCCCTGATCACGTCCAGGTAGTTGTCGACGCTCATCTGGAGCGACACGGCAGAGGCGGGAGGCGTCTCCGAGAGCTCATTGGCGATCTGCTGTGCGCTGATCATCTCCGGGCTCATCCAGTACTACCTCCCTTAAGCAGTGGCACCAGGAGCACTCCCATCGGAGTGAGGTCCAGGACGTACTTGGCCCTCGAGTGCATCGTGCCCCGCATCTTGATCACTTGGAGCGTCCTGAGCAGATCGCCTCTCCGCTCCATGTTCGCCATCAGTATGATTCCGTCCGCGATGGCCTCCTCGACCCCGAAACTGGAATACGCTGTCGAATCCGCGGGGACCTCGCCCACCAAGATAGACGTGCAGTTCAGGTCCGAGAGCGCCTTCCCGAGCTTCAGAATGAAGTCCCTGATCTTCTCAGATGTCTTGAGCTTGTAACAAACGGATGTTATCGAGTCGATCACGAGCCTCTTGGTGCCGAGCTCTGCCGCCAAGTCGCTGATTGCGGCCGCGAGGAGATCGATCTCCTCCATGCTCAGCTCGGCCTTGGTCATGCCCAGACGCTCATACATGATCGGGAGATCAACGAATACCAGCCTTCCGGACTTGATCAGGTTCTTGTCGAAGAACTTGTACGGCATGATGTTCTGGAGAAGCTTCTCCGAATTCTCCGTGACGGATATGAAAAGTGAGTTCTCGCCCTTGATCGCACCGTGTATGAGGAACTCGAGCGCCAGCGAGGTCTTGCCTGTGCCGCAGCTGCCAGTCAACAGGATCGTGTTGGCCCTGGGGATGCCGCCATATAGGATAGTGTCGAGGCCCTCCAGACCCGTCGCGCACCTTTCCCTTTCGCCCGACTTCTGCACCATCGATTCTTGAGAATGCCGTGAACCGCTTATTATTGTTTCTTTACGGTTACAGAAGAGAGATGGAACCACCATCTCGTCCACTGACGCCTCGAGACTCTCCAATAACAGCATGTCAGTACTGTCGCTTCGACAAGTTTTTACATGAGAAACGAGGTCTTCGAACAGATGAAGCCGGTCCTGCAGGTCGCACTCGACCTCGTTCATGGGGAACGGGCAATCCCGATAGCAACTGCCGCCGTCAAAGGAGGCGTTGACTGGATAGAGGCTGGAACGCCCCTTATCAAGAGCGAGGGCATGGAGATAGTCAGGAAACTGAAGAAGGCCTTCCCTACACACACGATCGTGGCTGACATGAAGACGATCGATGTCGGAGGAGCGGAGGTCGAGATAGCCGCGAAGTCCGGTGCGGATGTTGTCGTTATTCTTGGTGTGTCATCTAACCCTACGATCACAGAGGCCGTCCTGACCGCCCGCCAGTATGGTGCGAAGGTTATGGTAGACCTTTTCAATGTGCGGGACAAGGTGGCCAGGGCCAAGGAGGTTGAACGCATGGGTGCAGACTACATCTGCGTCCATGTTGGCGTCGACGAACAGATGGTTGGAGGCTCGCCGCTCTCCGATCTGAAGGGGCTGGCCAAGGCCACCAAGCTTCCCATTGCGGCTGCTGGTGGAATCAACAGCGAGACCGCGCCCGATGTCGTGAAGGCGGGAGCCTCGATAGTCATCGTTGGCGGGGCAATAATCAAGGCGAAGGATGTGGCCGCGGCTGCCAGGAAGATCAAGAAATCGATTTCCACGGGTAAGAAGATCAAGACCGACCTGTTCAAGAAATACAACGAGAACGAACTCTTCGTGGCGTTCTCTAAAGTGTCTTCGCCAAACGTGGCGGATGCCCAGCACAAGAAAGGGGCGATGAAGGGCATCCATCCGAGGATCAAGCACGGCGTCAAGATGGTCGGGCGCGCCTTGACGGTTCATACCATCAACGGTGACTGGGCCAAGTCTGTCGAGGCGGTCGATCGTGCCAAACCCGGTGACGTTATCGTTGTCGACGCTGGCGGAGGCGATATTGCCGTTTGGGGAGAACTCGCCTCCTGGAGCTGCAAGACCAAGAAGGTCGCCGGTGTAGTAGTCGACGGGGCGGTCAGAGACATCGAAGCCATCATCGACATGGGATTCCCTTGCTTCTCGAAACACATAGCATCCAATGCTGGGGAGCCGAAAGGCTACGGCGGCATCGGACACGAGATCCTCTGCGGTGGAGTAACGGTGAGGACCGGCGACTGGATAATCGGCGATGAGAATGGTGTTGTCGTCGTACCTCAGGAGAACGCAGTGGAGGTCGCCAACAGGGCCGTGGATGTCCTCGAGAGGGAGAACAGGCTGAGAGAGGAGATCAAGAGAGGCGGCACTCTGTCAAGCGTCATGAAGCTTGAGAAATGGGAAAAGGTCGGTTGAAAGGGTCTTCTAGCGTTCACCCGATGTAGCCAGTCTTCTCAGCGAGGTCTTCGAGTCTCTTGACCCTCTTAGCGATCGGGGGGTGGGTCATGAACATGGTAACGAAGGTCCCGCCCGTGAACGGATTCACGATGAACAAGGATGATGACGATGGGCTTCCTCTGGTCATCGGTCTCCGCCTGTTGCCCTCCTCGAGCTTCTCAAGGGCTCGGGCAAGGGCCAAGGGCCTCTGTATCATGAGTGCGCCCTCCTTGTCCGCCTTGTACTCCCTGCTCCTCGATATCGCCAATCTAAGCAACAGCGCGGCTATGGGGGCGGTTATCAAGACCAACAGCATGATCAAACCGTTCCCGTTGCCCTTCCGGCTTCCGCCAAGAGAACCGAAGAAGGCCATCCTAGCGGCGAACGAGATTGCGCCCGCGATCGTCGCGGCGACGGACATTAGGAGTATGTCCCTGTCCTTCACATGGGCCATCTCGTGGGCAATGACCCCCTCGAGCTCGTCGTCCGTCAGAAGGGACATGATGCCCTGAGTGGCGGCCACGACTGCGTTGTTCTTGTTCCGCCCAGTTGCGAAAGCGTTCGGCGTCTGGGTCGGTATGATAGCTATCCTTGGCATCGGCAGGTCGCCCTTGAGGCATACCTTATTGACGATGTTGTATAGCCTTGGCTGCTCGGCCTTGGAGGCGGGTTTCGCGCGGTAGGACCACAGGACGATCTTGTCGCTGAAGAAGTAGCTGATGAAGTTGATTAGAGCGGCGAATACCAGGAACACCAGCGATCCCAGAATCCAATCACCGAAGAAGACGGCCCCTAGTACGTATCCGATGGCTACGAATATCGCTGTCAGGGCCAGGAACAGCGCCATCATTCTCAATGTCGAATGCATTCTATCTCCCCTCTCCCGACGCTATAGGCGTCGTATGTGGACTTCCACTCACTACCAAGTGAGATAAAAGGATTTCGCCGGGATGCCGTTAGGTTGTGACGAGTTCAGATACCGTCCAGGAACAATCCAAGCGGGCACATGATAAAGGTTATTGGCAATGAGAGCTTACCTTGGCCGGGGGAGGACAGATGGCCCTCTCAGTCATCGCATGCCAGTAGGTGTTAACGATGGAGACAACGGATGACAAGATGGAAAGAAGGCTCTACAGCCACGACCTCGCACCGCTTCCGAAAGAGATGGATGTTATTTTCAAGACCATGCCTGACCAGGTCGTGAGACCGGCATACACGCAGGATGTCGTCCAGATAGTGAGGAAGGCCATATCGACCAACAAACCCGTAGTCCCGAGGGGCGCTGGCTCCTGGGGCCTTGGCGGTTCCGTCCCGGTGAAGGGCGGCATCACCATCGACATGACCGGAATGAACAAGATCATCTCGATCGACGAGACGAACCTCGTCGTGACGGTCCAGGCAGGCATCACTTGGAAAGCTCTGGCCGATGCGCTGGACGCCAAGGGCCTTTTCCTGCCATGCTACCCCAGCAGCGCTCCATCCGCGACTTTGGGCGGATGGATTGGCACCGGTGGAACGGGGATAGGGGCTTACAAGTACGGCAGCGCTGGGGACCTCATAAGGGACCTCGAGGTCGTGCTGCCGACGACCCAGATCGTCCACACGGGCGATAAGTACGTCCCCCAGAACGGCGCCGGCCCGAACCTGAACTGGCTGTTCGTCGGCTCCGAAGGAACTATGGGAATCGTGACCGAGGTGACATTCGCGGTCCTGCCAAAGCCTGAGGAGCTCAGGGCCGTCAGCTACTCGTTCAACGACATCATGAAGTTCCAGCCAGCGCTCAAGAAGCTGGTCAGATCAGGCGTCGCGCCGATGCACATCATGTTCGGCGACAAGTTGCACTTCGACTATCTCCGCGCCATAGGGAAGCACGCCCCTGAGGTGGGGCTGATGGTGACCATGGCGCTCACAGGGACCAAGGAGCAGGTGGACTATGAGGAGAAGACGATCGACAACATATTCACGTCTGCTGGCGCCAAGAAGGAGCCCAAGGAGACCGCGGAGCACGAGTGGTCCGAGAGGAACTACGAGTTCAGGGTCAGAGAGCTGGGGGTTGGGGCAATCCCCGGTGAGGTCCTCGTACCGATCGATCGGCTCAATGTGGTCCTAGAGGGCACGGCTAAGCTGATCAAGCAGCTCAAGATGAACGCGCCTCTCATCGGCACGGTAGCCGACAACAACACCGTCATGCTCATGCCCTACTACCTTACTGACGAGCACAAGCTCGTGGCGTCGACTGCAGCGATGGGCTTCGCCAAGAGGCTCGGGGATCTTGCCTTCGAGAACGGCGGTAGACCGGTCGGCCTTGGGATATTCTTCGCAGGCAACCTCGCCAAGGTCAGAGGGAAGGAAGGGGCTAGGCTCATAAGGTCGCTCAAGGAGATGTTGGACCCAAACGGGATCATGAACCCCGGCAAGATGGTCGAGACCGGCACCAGATGGGGCATATCGATGCCCGCGTTCCTGATGAACTTCGGCATGCACATGATGGGCTCGGTCAAGAGGATCCTGCCACGGGACAGAATAGGCGAGAAGGAGCTTTCGAAACTGAAGAAGTAGGCGACTGCCTTTTCATTGGTTGGCGAGCGCGGGATATGACCTTCGGACATAGAAGGATAGCAGTCCGCCAATGGTCCCTCCGATCACCACTTGGGCGACGTTTATCGGCACCTCTGCAAGTGCTTTCCCCAAACCTACATTGAGCAGGAAATACTCCCCAAGGAAGTAGGACGCCACCATCACCGCTCCGCCCGTAGCGATTCCAAGGATCATAGGAGTCGCAATGCTGAGAATGTCCTTCCATCTCTGAAAGAGGGCCAACACCACGACCCAGGTCACTAGGAAAAGTATCACCAGCACGATCCACTCGTCGACCCCGAACATTCTTCCAGGGAGCGGCCACGAAGCCGCGACGGCGATGAGGAGTCCAATTACGACTCCCAGCACAGGTCCCCAATGCGCCCCACCCTTCAGCCTGCCAATGATGCCAGTGACAAAACCCTCTGCGCCCTTCGCGACAGCGGTGATCGGAGCGTAGATTCCGGAACCGAGAAGTATGTCAGCGGCTGCCGAGCCGATTCCGCCGCATATCGCTCCCTCCCTCCACCCAATCGCCAGCGCAGAGAAGAACACCATCGTTTCGCCCAGATTGAAGTAGCCCTTAGTGGGTGAGAAGGGCAGATACGATGCATATGTCACGGCCGCGGTCAAGGCCGTCAGTATGCCGTACAGCGCCACCGTCTTGGGAGAGACGAAGTTTGCCTGCGCACTTGTTCCCAGCCGTTTTCGTTCCTTGAAGCCGCGGTAGAAGTGATAGACAATCAACGCTAGGAGAAACGCGACTAGAAACCATGCGAGAGGGGAGGTCTTGCTAAAGAACACATCTCTCAGGGTCTGCCCCACATCATCCCATAGGCCCATACTACCGGAAGCTAGACGACGATGTGATACATAAATGCTACATCACCGACCGGCAAGAGGATGGCTGTTCACAACTTGACGTTGAACGCGTACTTCGCAAGGACAGGAAGGACGAATGCCGCGACTAACACGCCCAAAGCAATCCCGTCCGAGACTCGCATCTTCAGATCGCGGAGATATGTCCGGTCTGCTCTAGCTCCGTAGGCCCTCGACTGGAGCGCGAGAGACAGGGCGTCAGCGGTCCTTAGCGCGGCAACTATTGTAGGAACGAGTATTGCCACGTAGTTCCTGGAGATCTTTAGTAGACCGCCCTTGCTAAGCTCCAGACCCCTCGCCCGCTGAGCATCCTTGATGGAGTCTATCAAAGCACTGAACGTCGGCAGGAAGCGTAGAGAGATCGCAAGTGTAAGGCCGAAATCGAACCTGAGACCCATCTTGACCAGGGCGCGGACCAGATCCCTCTGCGATGTCGTGAACATGAGGATGTACCAGACTGTCGCGAGGCATCCGACCCTCGCGGCGGAGGTGAACCCCCTCCAGATGGCTGGCTCCGTTATCTTAATAGGTCCCAACGATGCCAGCATGGGGGTGCCGGAGGGATCGAATATCGGCCACAGGATTATGATGAGCGCCATGAACCTGAGCACGAACTTCAAAGCGAACATGGTATGAGAGAAGGTTGCCCTAGCGAGGAACAGAAGCAGGAAGATGAAGGCTAGGAGGATCAGGAGATAGTACAGATTCGACAGGACGAGCGCCAAAAGGCTTAGCAGTAGGACGGCGAAGATCTTGACCCTGGGATCCATCCTGTGAAGGAAAGTGTCTGCTTCCGTGTAGAGGTCGACGAAACCAGCCATCAGGGGCCACCTCTCTCCCTCATTATCTGGAACACGAGTTCTTCTGGAGAGATCACGTCCTTGGGGATGCCAAGCTCTGACAACTTGTGGGCAAGCAATGCCACCGGCGGCGGCTCGAGATTGCTCTGCCGAAGGAGCTCTGGATCTGAGAAAGCTCCTCTTGGGTCGGAGTCCAAGAGGACTCTGCCCTGCGACATCACGACCACTCGCTTTGCGTGCTCCGCAACCAGTTTCATATCATGAGTGATCAAGATGATGGTCTTGCCCTCTTCGTTAAGTCTCCTGAGTTTGGCAAGAAGCTCACTGGACTCCTGGGCGTCCAGTCCCGTTGTAGGCTCGTCCAGGATGAGCACTTCGGGGTCCATCGCGATAACTGAGGCAATCGAGACCCGCCTCCTCTCCCCAAGTCGCATCGATAGAGGAGGAGTCTTGCGATGACTCTCGAGATTCATCGCTTCGATTGCGCGTCGAACCTTCTTGACGATCTCGCCCTCAGGATACCCCAAGTTGGCTGGTCCGAACCTGACCTCCTCCTCGACGGTTGAACAAAACAGCTGGTGGTCAGGGTTCTGGAAAGCATATCCTATAGTCCTCGCTATGTCCGCGACCGTTCTACCTGACAAAGAGCGACCCCCGACGACTACCTCGCCGCTCGTCGGTCTTAGCAGCCCGTTGATGTTCTTCGCCAGCGTGGTCTTCCCCGAACCGTTGCCTCCCACTATCGCTAGGTACTCGCCGCTGCTGATGTCGAGGTTGATGTCTCGGAGGGCTACCACGCCACCTTCGTATGTGAATCTGAGGCCGTGGATAGAGATGATCTTCTCCTCTCTCGGCAACATCGGGGTGGCAGGGATCATCTCCCCTTCACCATCCTCCATGCAAGCACTTTTTCTGTGATTGCCCGTTCAGCCTCCTCGACTGTCAGGAAGGAGTTCTCTGTGGTCATGAGCCTCGCGTTCAGCAGAGCAGCGACCTCGGACAACTGCGGAGGCGTTACGCCGACGTTTCGCAGTCTGCTCGGTTCTCTGAGGACAATCCTCGGCGGGCCAGAGTCGATGACTCTCCCTGCCTTCATGAGTACGATTCTATCTGAGAAGGCAACGGCCTCCTCGGCGTCCCGCTCAGCGAGGACCACTGTCATTCCGTATCGCTCCTTCAGGTCCCTCAAGACTGAATAGAGCTCCAGCCTTCCGACGGGATCCAATGCGTACGCGGGCTCGTCGAGCACGAGCATGTCCGGACGCATCGAGAGGGCTGCGGCGATGGCCACGCGCTGCTTCTGGCCGCCGGAGAGGCTGAAAGGTGAACGATCGTTGTAACCTTTCATGCCCACGAGCTCTAGGGCCCATTCGACCCGCTCCCTGAGCTCCTCCCGAGGCACGGCAAGATTCTCTGGTCCGAATGCAACCTCTTCCTCGACGCTCATGCAGAACAGCTGGCTCTCTGGTTCCTGGAAGACCATCCCGACCTTCGTCGAGAATTCGGCGACCGAATGCTCCTTCACGTCGAATCCGAAGATCTCGACCTTGCCCTGCAGGTCGCCTGGGAGAGCGTGCGGTATGAGCCCGTTTGATAACATGCAGATGGTGGATTTGCCGGAACCGTTCGAGCCAAGGAGCGTGACGAACTCGCCTTTCTCCACTTGGAGAGATACTCCGTCAAGGGCCCAATGATCCGAACCCCTGTGCTTGAACCGTACATCCTGCAGATCGAGCGCGCGCATCAGTCACCTTGTGAACGCCGCTCAATCGGGCAGTTCTCTATTAAACCTTTGGAACGATGGCCAGCATACCCGCCGAAGCGGCGGTTCAAGTCCGAGAATAATACTCCTTCTTGGCCCTGAGCTCTCTCCGTATCTTCTCCTTCTTGATCAGGGCGTCGATGGCTTTCGCGAGTTGTTCTCTGGGCAATTTCGCGATCCTGACGAGGTCCTTTGAAGAGATGCCGTCCGAATTGATGGAGGCATAGACCCTCTCCTCGGCTTCGTCCTGGTCCATCGCTGGCACCACTTGCAGAGCCTTCCTCACGGGCGGTGCAGGCGGAGGTATCAGACAGTAGATTTCCATGGAATCCCTCTGAACACGCCGTGCGCTCTCGGACGAAATGAGCCGCCCGAGCGAGAGGGTGACCGTATCCTCCGAATAGCCCGTCACGGACATGATCTGTTTCAGGGTCCTCCCATTCTCGTCAAGGAGAGCGAGAATCTCACCGTCGATCTGGTTGTCCGGGACACGCTTGTCCTTCACCACTGACAGGTGGTTCAGATGTGTCCTCAAGAATTCCTTGCTCGCAGCCTTGAAATGAGCGAGATCCTTCTCCAGGAGCTCCTCGAGCTCGGAGACATCGAGGCCCATGTCACGCCATCGTTCCAGCTTGGCCTTGTACAACGATTTCTTCAGCTCGATCGGCTTCTGGTCCACGTAGTGTGTGATCTCGTGCCTGCTCCTGGCCACGGAGGCCGCTTCGGCATCGGTGCGGGTTGTGAGTGTGTATCTAACGTTCGAGCCTTTGAGTGCGAGATGTATCTCCTCGAGCTTGTCGAACAGCCTCTCATCATCTTCCAGATCCATCTCGAAATCGTAGTCGCCTACGATGGGGACAGCGCCCATCCTCCTCATCCGTTCGATGATCTGCTTGGGCGACTCTCCCTCGCTGCTCAGTTCGATGCGAATGTATATCTTGATCATCAGATACCCACGCTGGCAACGCTGATGGAGCTGGGTCCTTTTTATTGTTTCTGATGCTCTATCGGATACGTGTAGTGGTCGGGCAGATGTGAGCTTAATATACAGGTCAGTCGCATGACTCGGCAGGATGCCTTCGGACGAGTCAGTGCGATTCGTAATGGACAGGTTCTCCAAGTACTACCGGGAGACTCCGCTTTTCATGCCGGAGCGTTTTTCGAAAAGGGAATTCGGATTCATGTTCTTCGACAGGCAGTTCGTCATGAGGCACCTGGGGTTCCCGACAAGGGCTGCGCTCAAGAAATACCTAGTAGAGCAGGTGCCCTCACACGTCTACTACTCGTGCGCATACTATGAGAAACCGAACGCGCCGACCATGGTGGAGAAGAAGTGGCAAGGCGCCGACCTCATCTTCGACCTCGATGCAGATCACGTCGAGGGCGCCCAGAACCTTCCCTACGAAGAGATGCTGAAGAGGGTGAAGCAGGAAGTCATTCGGCTAATCGACGAGTTCCTTCTGGGCGATCTCGGATTCGACCACGACGAGCTAAGGATCGTCTTCTCAGGTGGTAGGGGCTATCATGTCCACATCAACAGCCCGAGGGTGATCAAGCTCTCGAGCCACGAGAGAAGGGAGATCGTGGACTACGTTACGGGGACCGACTTGGACATGGACTGGGTATTTCCGGCGACCGTGTTCGAGCTCGGGAGATTCAAGGACCGAGTGGGCTCGGATCACAGGCGGACCATGCCGGCTCTCGATGAGGGCGGGTGGAGGGCGCGGATAAGGAGGGGGATCGATGCGCTCTTGGAGGACCTTGAAAGCGTGCCTCGAGCAGATGCGACCTCGAGACTGCAGACCATGGTTTCGGAATCAAAGAGGGACATAGGCAAGAAAACGATCGATGGGCTCTACAAGGACCTGTTCACCGGTCCTAAGGGGAAGCGAGGGGTTGACAGGATGCGTTCTGATAACACGTTCGAGGTATTCTCTGAGAAGAGGCATGCGGACGCGTTCATCGATATCGTAGAGATGAAGGTCAAGATGAAGATGAAGGGAGAGACCGACGAGCCAGTGACATCAGACATCAAGAGACTGATAAGATTGCCGAGCTCGCTCCACGGAAAGACGGGATTCAAGGTCGTACCTCTTGAAAGGGAGGAGCTTGACAAGTTCGACCCCTTCCGAGATGCGGTCCCCGAAGCATTCGGCGATAGGGATGTCCATGTGATCCTCGAGAAGCCAGCTGAGTTCCGCCTCAGAGACCAGACGTTCTCTTTGGACGCTGGAAAGAGCGCAGTACCCGAATTCGCAGCGGTCTACCTAGTGTGCAGACGGCTGGCGTCAATCGAGAACCACTAGCAAAACTATTTATCAAGACCTCGTCATTTAAACAACCGATGCCAGCATCAGGAAGGGTCCTCGAAGATTCAATCAGGCTCAGCAGGATCAGGAGGATCAAACTGACCCTTTACATCGTTCAGGCAGTGATGCTGATAGCCCTGGGGTTTCTCCTGATATTCGTCGTTGGCGGAGCGACCCTGAAGCCACGTCTGTATGTGCCGCTCGACTCGTTCTTGGCGGTCCTTGTCCTTCTTTTGCTGATCATCTGTCTTGAGAGCTTCTTCTTCAGGATGCTGGAGATCAAGTTCGCGAGGAGCTCCAGCGCGCGGCATCTGATGGCCAAGAACTCGATAAAGAGGTCGGTCCTTATCGCAATAGTGGCGGGGATTGCTGCCATGGTTCTGGCGGTCCCTTCCATAGTGAATGCAGTCGAGAGCTCGGTCCAGCAGAGGCTCGTGGTGGGCCCTGGCGACGGACCTACCATGTTCTACTCCTCCGACATAATGAACCTCGCCAAGACGAGCGAAGTGCACGTGACCGCCACGAAACAGGTCGAGGTCTACCTCCTGGAAGACGAGGTCTTCTCAGCCTACTGGGCGCCGGACAGTACAGACTCTATGAATCAGATGATCTCCTACCGACTCAATAGGGACAACTATGTCGTCCCCGAGAATCAGGTCTTGGCTATCAAGATACCAGATGCCGGCTTCGTGTTGTACCACCTGGTCCTGAACGACATGGCGAACCCGAACACGAGCATCAGGGTGGATGTCGTGAAGGAGCTCTCGGGCACATTCACGGGAACCGTCTCTCTGCTGATGATCGCCTTCATCGTGACCAACATCGCATGGGTCGCCTATCTCATCCCCATCGAACGCAAGTATGGGGCAAGCTCGATTTACAAATGAGATCAGACGAGCGAACAGCAAACGGACCGCTTCTTGATGGTGTATCCCCCACCCTTCAGCCTCTCGACGGTACTCGAAGCGGGCATCACGATCCCGTTCAGACCCGCCTCCACGAAATCGAACTCTGAGGACCTGTCGAGCTTGGACCGCATGCAGCCGAGTAACAGCTTCGTGTCGGGCAAATCGGCCCTAGCCTTCCTGATCACGGACAGGACCATGTCCTTGCTGGGAGGAGAAACCGAGTGATACTCAGTGTCCTTGGTGGGGATGAGCGATATCAGTGCAAGAACATCTGGCTCGACTTTCTTCAGTCGCTCGATAGCCGCGTTCTCGCCCCCGATGCGACCACCATGGATGCCGACACATATGTGCGGAGCGACAACATTCGCTCCTGACTTTTGGAGGCCTTCAACGACTCCTATGTAGTCCTCTGGACACGCGTTGAGCCCAAGCACTTCGTGGATGGTTTCCTCCGAGCCATATATATCTACGGAGAAGGAATCGATCCCGCACCTGACAAGCTGCTGGATCTCGTCGATTGGAGTCAGCCCGATGTGCGCATTCACTTTGAGATCGGTCGTGCTCTTGATCTCTTCGATCGCCTCCGCGAAGTCGACCATTCTCACCTTGCCCGAGCTGTCGGATCCTCCGCTGAGCAGGAAGCCTTGCGCTCCGCGCTCGGCAAGCGCCTCGGCCACCTCTATCAACTCTCCGGGGGTTGTAGCCGAAACCATCCCCTCGAGATACTTTTTGGAGCAGTGTTTGCAGTTGAGGGCACACGACCGCCCGGTGACGGATATCGCCGGGAAGCTACTTCCTGGATAGAAACAGTCGATGGTCCTATGCACAAACAGTTCTCATTGTGGCCATCGGTTATGAAGCTTGCGCATCACCGGGTCAGCAGGCCGGGGTCCCGGCAAAAGCTTTATCTGAAGTGCTATCTCTAGGGCGGGCTGGTCCAAATGAAAGCTTTCGAAGTCAGCGGCGAATTCGTGATGTCGCGCCGCAAGTGGCAACCGTTCACGCTTGAGGTTGCAGCTGTGGATGAAAAGGCCGCTATCGAGAAGACTATGGCGCTGATAGGGAGCAGACACAAGATGAAGCGCAAGTTCATCAAGATCTCCGGCGTGAAATCACTCAAGGCAGCAGAGGTCTCCGACCACGCGGTGAAACATCTGCTGGAGGCGAAGAAGTGAATCCGAAGCAGATGCCAACAGAGCAGGAACTCAGAGACAATTACGTCATGATGGAGACCGCTAAAGCCCAGCTTGAAGGACTGGCAAAACAGCAAGAGTTGATCCAGCTGGCCGTAGAGGAGCATGTCCGGGCACGAGAGACCATCAAACAGATGGCTAAGGGGAACCCCGGAGATGATATCCTTGTTCCGTTAGGGGCGGACTCTTACATTCATGCGAAGATATCTGACAACAGGGACGCCATCGTGGGCGCCGGCTCCGGTGTGTCGATCAAGAGGAAGCCCGACGAGGCAGAGAAGATACTTGATTCGAAGATCGATGATTTGTCCCGCGCGTTCAAGTCCATCTCAAACAAGGCCGCCGAGACGGAGGCATTGGTCCAGGAGCTTACACAAAGGGTCCAAGACCAGATGGAACTTCTTCAGCCCGCTGGAAAAGCCTGAGGGCGACCATGTTCAAAGGTCTCAGAGAGAAGTTCTTTTCCGTATCTCACGAGGCGAAGACCAAATCGATCGATTACATCTCAGAAGTTGTTGACGAGTCAGGGCGAAGGCTGAGGGAGGGGGTTCTGGACGGTCTCTTGCATGACCTGGAAATCGGACTTCTAGAAGCAGATGTTGCCCTCCCAGTCGCCGAGGAGCTCACCAAGAGCGTCAAGGAATACCTGCTTGGAAAGAGGATAGACAAGGCCTTCGACATCGAGGACGCTGTCAAGCTAGCACTGAAGGCCGCGGTGAAGGGAGTGCTCGCTGGCCAGACATTATCTCTTACCGACAAGATCAAGTCGAAACCGCCGCCGTTCGTGATCGTGTTCGTGGGTATCAACGGCGGAGGAAAGACGACGGCGATCGCCAAGTTGGCATACAGGATGCAGAAGCACGGCCTGAGCTGCGTCCTTGCTGCAGGAGACACATTCAGAGCCGGAGCGATTGAACAGCTGACATTGCACTCAGAGAAGCTCGGATGCAAAATCATCAAACACCAGGAGGGGAGCGATCCCGCAGCGGTCGCCTACGACGCCATAGAGCATGCCAAGGCTAGGAGGAAGGACATCGTGCTCATCGACACGGCTGGGCGCATGCAAACAAACACGAACCTGATGGACGAGATGAAGAAGATCAAGAGGGTCGCGAAACCGGACCTCGTAATCTTTGTAGGAGACGCTCTTGCAGGGTCCGACGCTGTAGAACAGGCGAAGATGTTTGACGCCGCCGTTGGCATAGACGCCGTCATTCTTACGAAGATAGACGCTGACGCCAAGGGCGGTGCGGCATTGTCGATTACGAAGACCATCGGGAAGCCAATAGCATATGTGAGCGTCGGTCAGGAGTACGAC
>Ga0315284_10006893_pt1 | contig 16197 bp, 16 predicted proteins | sample YL17G09_16_MG_FD_203696 | JGI IMG/M metagenome (GOLD analysis project Ga0315284, IMG submission 203696) | Sediment microbial communities from Yellowstone Lake, YNP, Wyoming, USA - YL17G09_16 | ecosystem: Environmental > Aquatic > Freshwater > Lake > Sediment | place: USA: Wyoming | collected... | reverse complement strand
GTCGTACCCTCCGGGAAGACCACCGTAGTAAGACGGGACACTGAGACGATGGAATGCCATTCGAGAGATCTCCTATCAGAAGCGGATTGTCCAATCGATCTCGAGACTGAATGCGCTCGTCTTCGAGATCGTGTCGAACGTGTCGTAGGCGACCGGTGAGTTGTTGTAGATGTTCGTGGCCGCCAGGTGGGTGAAGAGGCCGATCTCCGAAAGTGGCACGCTGAGGAACGGCGCGTAGCTCAACTCGGTCTCCGTGAACAACCGCTTGAAGGTGGACTGTGTGGTCACCGGGTGAAGCACCGGCACCTGCACCTGACCAAGCCAGCGATTTGACACGTCCGCGTAGGGGAACGAATCTGAGCCGCCAGTCACACGCACGGGTCGCTCGATACGCGTCACCGTCGGGGTGATGTCATCCTGGGTGTTCGCGCCCGCGTAAGCCGGCGTCATGGGGGCGCTGTTGGCCGTACCGAGCGCGAGCTGACGGGTACCGCCGATGCCGAGCCCCATGTACCGGATGCGGTCGTTCCGCTCAGGAGTCGGATTGTTCGTGTCGGCGTAGTTCAAATAGCAGATGAGGCTGGCGAGGTACTCACGCCCCAGATCGAGCCAGATGTTGTGACCCTGTCGGCGCGCCACGATCTTCCCGCGCTCACGGGCGGTTAGAATCAGGTTGCTGCCTACTCGGATGCCGTCGCTAAGGTGCATTGAATTGTCCTCGTAGCCGGCTAGATCTTCGCCTGCTCACCGCCGAATGACAAGGCGGCGGCGATCTTGTGGAGCTCGTCGAGAAAGGAGTCTAGGGCAGAAGATGCCAACTTCTCGATCTTTTTCCCCTCTGCGAACCGCTCCTTCATCTTCTCGATGGGGATGGCGCTGATGGGGCCCAAGAACTTTGGGTCGTTGTAGTGCGCGAGGTACGCCTTCCGCGCGTGGTCTTCGGACTTGAAGCCGAGCATGACCTTGTCCTCGTCATGCCCCGTCCCATCGTGCTTGTGCTGATGCACCACGTAGGCGACCGGGGACTTCTTGGCGGGCCCGACGTACGCGTCGATCTCCTCCCCATCCTTCCCCTTCGTCCCCTTGATGTACCCGTACGGGTGCTTCATCACGGTGCGCCAAGGCTTGCCGTCCCTGTCGACGCCGGAGCGCACAGAGCCCTTGCGGTTCTCGACGGCGATCTCGAGACCTTGAAGCTGCATGTGTCCCTGGAGCTTGAAGGCGATCTTGTTCATAGCGACCTGAATTTGGTGTAGGTGCCGGCTGGGAAGCCCACGTCAAAAGTCCAAGTGATACCCGCTACGAACGCCGCCATAAGGTCATGCCACGCAACAGTTGCATACCCTGAAGCCGTTCCGATCTGAACCTCCAGCATGTCGCCGGTAGTCACAGCAAAGGAGATGGGCAACGCGTAGCTATCGCGGCCGTAGGGGGACTTTGTGAACCCGAACGTGCCCTGCGAGACACCGTTCTTCAGTACCTTCGCTGTGAGTGCGGTGGCGCCGCTGTCGAGGCCAGCGATCTCCAGGTAGACGTAGCCCACCGTGCCCGTCGCAATCGCCGGGAGCGCGGTGCCTAAGATGTACGGCGCCGTGGCCAGAGGTCCAACGGTCTTGACGAAGTGGTCCGTCAACATCCCGAAGTACTGGTCCGGCTGCGCGAAGTCGTACGAGAAGATGCCGTCGAACGCCACCAAACCGCCGGCGAAGACTTGGGTCATGAGCCCGCCGATGCCGTACTTCGGGAAGATCCCCTCTTGGTCAAAACCCCACCCAACAGGCACCGTCGGCGTCGGCGGTGTTGGCAGAACCTCAGAGTCCTCTTGATCGTAGTGCCCCCAATAGCCGCCACCGCCCGCACGCGGGTCGTCCCACATGCCTGCCTGAACACCGGTCGTCTGCGGGCCCTCCTCGAGCCGTAGCGTGCCCTTGTAGCGCGGCGGGCTGGCTGAAGCCTCCACCGAGGTGTCCGAGACAGGCACCTGTACAACGAAGAGCGGGAACGTGTATGTCGGCTTGATGCGCAGCAGGAAACTCTTCACGAAGAGCAACGCCGACAAGTTGAAGGCCGCGCTGTTCACGCGCACCAAGAACTTGAAGAACTTCTCGACCTCGTAGAACGCCCCCTGACCGAGGTAGCCCTCGAACCAGTTCGGGGACTTCACGTAGTCGAGTACTTCTACGCCCTGCACAAGCGGAGCGAACTGCTTGACCCGGTCACCTATGACGTAGGACTTCTTGGTCGTGGGGTTCGTTTCGACGGACAAGAGGTGCGGGTACGTGTACGACCGCACGATCTCCGAGCTCGCCGTGTCCCGCACGAGGATGCGCCCAGTCGTCGTCGAGAAGTCGTTCCGTATCTCCTCGATCGTCCCGTCCTCTTCGGCGAACGGGAGGCCCAACAAGATCTGCGCGCCCGCGCGCAGGTTGAAGATGGTCGGGCCGTTGAAGTACGCGTACCAGAGGCCGCGCACCGCAGAGAGGTAGTCGACGTTCGATGGAAGCTGCGAGAGGTCGTCGAGGGAGAAGGCCGCCGGCACCCCAAAGTTCGCCTCGATCGTGGGACGATTGTCGAGGTAACTCATCTCCGCCCAAAGACGGTCGGGAGGCGTCACGCCCTCCCAGACGTCCGTGGTCGGCGTCACACCCGTCACGAACCGCAAGCAAGGGTAGTTCCGGTACGTCTCGACGTAGAAGTCGACGTTTCGGCGGAGGACAGCCTCCTGATCGGTCACCACAACCCTCTCCGAGAGATACGGCACATCGACGATGAGGGGGCTCACCGGGATGTACGTTCGCCGTATGAGCTTGAAGAAGTACGCCGCGAAGTTGGTGGGGTCCGCCAGGTAGCTGCCGATGGCCGACAGGTCTACGGCAAGAACATTGATGGCCGCCGAAGATGCGCCAAGGATGGGCACCTGCGCAAACGCGGTGCCGTGCGTGTTGAGGTCGACGAGCTCGAGGATGCCCACATCCCCGAAGGACGCGAGCGCTGCGTAGAAGTCGATGTCGCTGGAACGAACCTGCCCCGCGATGTACCAGTTCGGGCCCGCGGTTGCCGGCAGGTCATCAAGCAACGTGATGCGCTGGAAGAACTGCGCATCGGTTGCCTCATCGATGATGCGAGCAATGCGGTAGCTGATGGTGTCGACAACGAGGAAGTCCCCCTCGGTGACCGTCGTCGCGTCCCCCGTAATGTTGGACACCGCCGAGAGGTTGGAGAGGTTCTTCTCCACGCGGTACGTGCGGGGACCAACTGCAGAACCAGCCGACCCGTACGGCAGCGTGCTCGACCCGAGAGAGATGAGCGTCGTCGTCGTCGCGACGTTGACCCCGATCTGGAAGGGGGCATCGATACGGATGACGGCCGACGTGCCCGCCCGATTGGGGAGTACGCGCGCAACGATGCGGACGTCGATGGGTGAGACGAACGCGTTGATCCTCCCCGCGAGCTGCTGCGGGGTGAAGGGGCCGACACCGGAGAAGTAGATCTGGACCGGCTGCGTCTGCCCCGGGATGTCGAGGAAGAGCGACTTTCCCGCGGGCTCGGAGGTGCCCGCCGGCGTGGGGATGTCGATCGACGTGAGGCCACCGTAGATGGCGCGCGCCGTCGTCTGCTCCAGAAGCGCCTTGCTCTGGTAGAGCGCGAGGTCGTAGTGGAGCCACTTCCGCTGCATCGTGCGCTGCACGTCGCGGAGGCTCTTCGAGTAATCGATCTGCCAGAGGTTCAGGAGCTCGGCGGCAGCGGCCTGCGCGAGCGCGCCCCAGAACACCTCGATGCGCTCGCGGTCGTCGACGAGCCTCCAGAAATCCGAAAGGTAGTCCCACAAGAAACGCAGATCTGGCGTCACCCCGTGCGGGAGGAAGGACTCCGTGACGTTGAGAATCAGCTCGGCGGGGTCGGAGAGAAGAACGTTGTTGTTGACGTAGAGGTTGAACTTGTAGAGCCCTGGAACGTCCGGGTAGAACGTGGGCATCGACGTCGTGGGACCTGATAGCCCCCGCTGGCGTAGGACCTTGAAGGGTGTCTCCGCCGGCAGGCTGTCTGGGAGCTCGTAGGACTCGACCTGCGCGAAGAAGCCGTTGCCGTCGGTGCCGTAGGCGACGATCTTGTACGCGTTCCCATCGAGCATCAGCACGTCGCCGGCGGCGAACGGATCGAGCACGTGCTCCACGCCGAGGGACGCAGACGTGAGCTTGTTCGTGAAGCCGGTAGGCACCAGCAGCGGGAAGGTGTCGCCGTCCTTGGCGAGGAAATCGAACTTGCTCACGGCGGGCGCGTCTACGAGCTGCCATAGGTACGTGAGCGGCGCACCCTGGGGATCGAAGCTCCTTGAGCCGTCGAGCCGGGCGATGGAGCACGTGCGCACGGCCTGGTCCGCGCCTGCGTCCGCACGCGGCGGGAGGTTCGGGATGATGAGTCCGGTGCCTAGACAGAGCTCATCGAGGGTGATGATCGCCGGGTTGGCGACCGTGCCGCGGAGCTTGAGGGTCACCTCCTCGGGCGGGACCTGCGCCAGGTTCGCCGAGATGAACCCGGGGAGCACGTACCGGAGCTGGTGGCCGATCGACGGGAGGTCAGAAGACTTGGTGGCGTAGACGTACGTCGTCTGCGCCGCGTAGTCACAGGCGACACGGAAAGTGATGTACTCCCCGACGCTGATGAGCGTCTGGCTGTTCGGCAGCGGCTGAAGAACGCTGTCGAGGACGAGGTTGCCACCAGAGACGTGGGCCGCCCCCGTGTAGAGCATCCCGATCTGAGAGAAGAAGAGCGCGAAGGCCGCGCCCGCCGGGTCCGATGCCCCGATGTACACGTGCGCGTGGACGAGGTCGTTGAAGTCCGTCGGCAGGTCGTTGAACCGGACCGTGAACTGCAGCGTGAACGACTGGGGGATCGGCGTGTTGACGCTGACCTCGATCTCGCTGTCGAGGAACAGCCCGCCGCTGCCGATCTGCAGGTCACCGTTGACGAAGTCGAACGTGAATTGCGACGGATCCCCGGTGTACTCAACATCCGGGTGGGTAAAGATCTCGGTGAGCGCCCCGTTCTGACCGAGGCAGAAGATGTCGAACGGGTCAGCGGCCGGAAGCGGGCCACCCGGCGTGGAAAAGAATCCACCCCACGGCGATGTGCCCCACGGTCCAGATCCCCATCCACCAAGAGGTGCCGCCATTCGTCCCTCTCAGATGTAAGAGATGATCAAGCGCGCGTTGTAGCAATCCACGGTGTCGATCAAGGCTCCCGCAAGCCGTTGAAAGAGAACCGAGTATCGATGCTCTACATCGTCACGTAGATCTCCAGGTGTACCGCCCACAGTCAGTAGGGAAGACTTGAACTCTTCCGGGACCGTCGTGTTTACTGCCCCGCTGTTGTCGAGTGTGGTGAGCGCCACCGGCGTAGCGTCATCTTCATCAAACAAGTACGCCTGCGCCACAGCGGCGGGATCACTCGCATCCAAGGTCACCGCAAAGACAACCTCGCGATTCTTCCCAGAGATTGACGCCGGGAACATGCTGAGGTCCACCATGCGGCACCCCGCGCGCTTTGCCGTTGCGTCCGTGGTGAGCATCCCCGCCGAGAAGGTGATCTCTACCGGCAGGGGCAAAGCCTCCGCAAACGGTAGGAGATCCTCCATGATGACCTTGAGCGGCTCATCGTACCCACGCGCGTTGTTCCCACCGGGGACCGGGTAGTTCGACTCCCCGGGGCTCTCACCAAGCGCCGGAAGCGCCCAACCACGACGGGTGGGATTCCCCACCGCATCGAAGCGGACGCGGAAGGTCATGACTTGAATGTTGCCCGGCCCACCACCGTTGGTGGCTAGCTGCAGGCGGTAAGACCCGGCCAGGTCGGGCGTCACAGCACACGCGATGAGCGTGTCGTTCGTCAGCGCGGCCGTCGATCCCCGAGGCTTGTCGAGGAGAGTCCACGCGAAGGAGGCGTTGCCGGAAGTCGTGCACCGCGGGTGCATCGTGTTGTTCGCCCACAAGTCGTTGCGCGAAATTCCAGGACTTCCTGCCGACACCGTCGGTCCGGGGCGGTCCTGGTCCAGCGCTATGATGGCTCCCGGCATTTATCGATCTCCCTCTGCTTCCCTTGTACTCTACGGGCATGCGCTTCGTCCCGCTGGATCCGAAAGTAGCCCTGAAGGCAATCGAAGGGTACCAGAACGAGCTCGAGCCAGAGAAACGTGCGCTCGACGCCTTCTACAGGCAATTCCGCTGCAAGCGCTGTCAGGGCGAGCTGCGGAAAGAGACTTCAACCAAACACGCCTTCAATGACCCGGGATGTCTTGTCGCGCGGGCGCTTCTACGTTGTCTACGTTGTGACTTCCTCTTCGACCCTCACACAGGACTCGTGCTTGAACTAGGGGACCCCGACAAGATCATCGGAGTCCCCATCATCAAAGGTGAGAAGTAACTAAGCGAGGCGCCGACTGATCTTGAGGCGGTCAGGGATGAAGGCCGCCAACCTGCCCGTGTTGAGCCTGTCCTGACTGCGCTCCACGGTGACGGAGCGGTTGAAGTTGTGGATGACGGCAATGAGGTCGATGGGGTTGCCCACCGATACCGCGCCACGTCCCAAGAAGATCTTCTCGAGCGCGCTCACATCGAGTGACTGGTTCGGCGGAAGCTCTTTGATGAACGTCTCCACGTCCGGGACAACAACGTCCTCGCGGGAGCCTCCAGAGTAGTTCGCGTCGAAGCGGACGAAGTAGGGGATCAAGTGGCGCGCGAGCGGGCTCTCGTTGACGACACGCTCGGTATCCGACATCGCGAAGTCTTGCACGCTCGCCGTGAGCGCCGAGCGCTCGTAGTTCACCTGCAAGTTCTGGCCGGAGATCTGGGTGACGTTGAGCAGGCTGTCCGAGACCCCGACCTCGAGGATGGACCTCGAGATGTGGAGCTTCGGCCGCTCCACAGTGGAGAACGTCAGGTTCGGGTCGTCCGTCGACAACCAGTACCCGTCCGACACGAAGCCGCGCACCGTCATCCGCAGGTCAGCGCCAATGTTGTTGTAGTCCCCGGTACCCTCCGATATGAGCTCGACGTCGCAGTAGTAGAGCCCCGCGACATCCGTCTGGGTCGCCATCGTCGTTGCGACGGTCCGCTGCAGATACGGGCGGGACACCGTGAAGTGCTGCCTGGAGGCCAACACGAACCCACCGAAGGGTGGGTTGCTCACCGTCAGCGTCGTCGCCGTGAGCGCCGTGATGACGTACCCCGAGCTCCCGATGTTGGAGTTCGTGAGCTGCTGGTTCGAGGTGTCCGTCAGCGGCAGGCCGAGGATGGTGTTCGCCGTTCCGGTACCACGAACGATGATGCTGACGTCGGCCTCGAACTCCAAGAAGTTCCCCGACGTGATGGAACAAATCTTCTGCCCCACCGCTTTGTTGATCTGATCTGCAATGCCGGCACGGGTCACGCAGCCGTTGGCGATCGATGCGCTGTCATTGACGAAGATGATGGTCTTGTCGAGCCCGCCACCAATCGAGAGGATGACCGCCTTGTAGACCAGGGCGGCACCAGACGGCAGCGTCACCTGCGGTGTCGGCACCGGGTCCGTCAACACCACGGAGCCGGTGATGGGGATGTACGTCACCGTCAACAAGTCCCCGACCTGAATCCCGTTGCGGAAGAAGTTCGACGACGGGGACGAGAAGATGCTGCTAGCCGCGGCCGTTGTTCCGTCCTTCGCCGGCGGGTCACTGGGGAGCGCGGGGTACTTCTGGTAGCTCAGCGTCCGGTCGATCAGGAAGTTGAGGATCTGACCGTCGTCGCCGGTGACCGTGAACACCGACGACGCGCCAAACTCGATCGACGTGGGCTCGAGGAAGAACAGGCGGGCCGACCCGAGGGAGCGCGCGCCCATCTGCGCGTGCCGCCCCGCCTCGGGGGCGAAGGCCGCACCCTCGGAGAGGAGCGCCGTCGAGCCACCCGTCGCCGGGGTCAGCGTGGCGTAGAACCCGATCTGGTTGCCGTCCAGCACCTGCACGACGTCGTAGTTCACGTCGATGGCGGGCTTCACGGCTGCCCAGCCGCCTGCGGTGACCACGGTCTGGGACCGAATGTCCGCCAGGGTCCGGAGCTCAAGGCTGCCGAAGAGAATAGCGGCGGCGTCGCCGGGGGTGGGCTGGATGGTCGTGACGGTATCGAGTGGGAGGATGCCAAAGCGATCGCTGTCCACGACCACGGCGGCCCGGTAGCCCACCTGGGCGTTGATCTGGGTCACGACGTTGGCCGTCGAAACCGGGTTACCCCCAGAGAAGGTCACCACCACGGGGCCCGCCCCGAAGTTGATGGTCATCGAGAGGCCCGAGACGTTGGCCCCAGAGGGGAACTTCCCGCCCACGATGCCCAGGATGACGTCCGTGGTGTCCGTCTTCACACCGTGCGCGACGTTCGCGAAGCTGCGCGAGCGCGCGTCGACGGGTAGCGCGTAGGGGATCTTGGACCCCGTGGACTGCTGGGAGGTGTCGAGCAGGTCTATCGACTCGACGCGCACCAGAGGGAGGGTCACACCACCCTCTTTGTTGCGGCGGACGATGGCGTAGCTGATCGCCGAATGGGTCGAGGTCAGCGCACGGTCGAGCAACACACTGTCGAAGAAGGGCGCGAGCACCGACTGGACGACGAAGTCCCCCTTGTCGGGACCATTCAGGACCCGAAGGAAGTCCCCCTGCCCCACGCCGTGCTCCTGGAAGTCGATTCCCCCGGCTGTGGTGACCGAAAGGACGTTCTGGGTGGTGATCAAGTCCACACCAACGATGCGGGTTTCCTTGGGCTCCACCAGGTCGATGTCCAGGACGCCGATCAAACGCCACCGGAAGGTCCCCGGGGGGTTCGCAGGCGGGGGATCGACCTTCAGCACGGGTGCGAAACCGGGGGTCTGCGTGATGCCGATGACGTTGTACGAGCCCGCTCCGGGCCCGTTCTCGATCTGCAGGGACTCGTTGCGCCGGTAGGCCTCCTCGAGGAGCTCGTACCGCTCGTCCCCGATGCTGTAGTCCGTCCCCAGGACCAGGTCCCCCAGGGACACGTTCCCCAGGGCATCCACGATGGTGGCCTTCGTTCCAGAAAGGATCGGGATGTCCCCGACGACGGCATCGAGCACCAGGGAGGAGGCGTCGAAGTCCGTCGCGCGCACGAAGAAGTCGGTGGCCCCTCCGATGTGGACCTGGCCGTCAGGGACCGAGACCGTCCCATTGGGCCCATCCGGGAACAGGATGCCCCCAGGGATCTCCGAGAGCGTGAGCTCCTCCTTCCGGAGGACCCAGGGCAGGGCGGACTGGTTGTACGCCAGCACCTGCTCCTCGAAGTCCAGCGTGTTGGAGGAGACCACCGCCCGGACATGCAGATCTCTGATGGGGGGCGGGGAGGCGCCAAACCCCCCGTGCACCGTCAGCACCACGCCATGCGCGCGGCCCACCGGCCCGATGAGCGACGTGAAGTCGACGGGGATCGCATCATCGAACGTGATGCGGCGCGTAAAGACCTTGCCCTCGCCGTCGGGCAGGGAGCGCAGCAGGAAGCCGGCAGCAACGATGTGCCCCAGGCCCCCGCCCTTGAGGATGTCGCGGTGCATCTCCGGGTCGTTGAACCCGACCACCGAGACCTGCGTGATCTCCGGGAACGAGGACGTCAGCTTGGCGATGACGCCCCGCTCGGCCACCATGGACCGCTCGGTCAGCTCCTGCTCCGCGCGCCCCACGAACTCGGCGGCGGTCTCCGCCGGCGCGCCGAACCGGAACCGACGCTTGTTGGTGATGCGCGTCGCCGACGCCAGGTTGGCGATCGAGACGAGCTCGTCCGCATTGATGTTGTACTCGTCCCCCGGGTTCTCCGCGACGAGGTTGACGTCGAAGTAGTAGAGGGTGCCCTCCGTGTTGAAAAGCATCTCCTCGACACGAATGGACTGCACGCTCGTCGGGAAGAAGTGCAGACCACCACGGGAAGTAGCGAAGTTCGCAGGGCTGATTGCCACCGACTGCGGCTGCGCGAAGTAGATGCGCAGGACACCGCGAGAGACGTTGCCCGTGTCGCGTGTGGCGAACAGGTTGGCACCCAGCGCGTCGGCCTCCTCAGTGGTGAGCACCGTGGGATCCTGGAAGGACTGCCCACTCTTGACCCGGAGGTTCTCACGGATGAGGGGATCGAAGAGCAACGTCGCCGGCTTGATGAGCAAGTCGACGATGGCATCTCCTTCCTTCGTGGTGAGGTCGGGGAACTCTTGCTGCAGGCGGTCCTGCGCGAAGAGCTGGAAGTCGACGGTGAAGGGGTCGGTGCCGAGGCGACGCAACACCGGTTGAATGACGGCCGTGTCGACCGGCGAGCCGGGTGTCACATCCAGCGTCTCGTCGAAGAGGCTGAGTCGTTGCTGGAGAAAGACCTGCAGATCTGAGAGGGCCATCCGTACTCCTTCAGAGCATCACATTGGCGGTCGCCGCACGGCCCGCCTGAGAAGTCAGCTCCACGGAAACAACCAGAGCAGCCTCACTCTTGTTGTATCCGGCCTTCGTCACCTTTGCAGCAAGCAGCCGCTCGTCACGTGGGACCGTGGGGTCACGACCCTGCGCCGATATGATCTGCTTCTGCGTGGCTGCCACCGACAGAATGAAGTCCGAGACGATCGTGCCGCCCTCGTCCTTGCCGAAGGTGCGGCCGATGCTCGCGAGGGCCGCGGCACCCGTCCTCGGCGCAAAGATGTCGGAGCCCGGCGTTGTGAACAAGATCTTGAGGAAGAGTTGGCACAACCGAAGGATGCCGTTCACCTTGCTCGGTGTTCTTCCGACCTTGAACTTGATGTAGCTGCGATCTGTGAGAAAGAGATTCCGCGAAGTGACCCGCACCGCAGATATCTGCTGATAGAGCACTTCGATCGGAACCTGCGCGAGTACTCGCGACTTGCTCAAGATCACAACGCTCGGCGATGGAATGTCGTTGATGAGCACTTCATCGACAGACCGGAAATCCTCCCCAGAGATGTCGAGAGTGCGGATGGCAATACCCTCCGCAATCCGCACGCTGGTGAGGTTCACCGCCTCTTGAGGGAACACCACTTGGAAGTCAACAGCCATGGCTTCCGGGGAGTCTACTCGGAAACCACACGCACGCGGAATGCGGGATGTTGGGACTAAAAAAAGAAGAACCCCCTCCTGCAGTGCGGTGCAAGAGGGGGCTCCCAGCCCAAAGGAGTTCCCCACGGAGAGGAGTGACCCTGGGGATGACTATACAGGCCGCAGATCTGGCGGCAAGACGTCCGTCACTTCTGTTGCCGAAAGTCCCGCTATGACTCCATCGACAAACCCGTACTCGGGCAGCTCAACGTCGGCACGAAAAACACGGGTGCCAGGCTTACGCTCGAGAGTGAGCGGGGGCGAGGTCGAGACATAGATGCGGTCGGCACCCGGCTGCGCGACTAGGAATACAGGTACAATCATTCGGTCATCTCTTCACCCACTTGTGGTGTCTTGAGGAAACTCTTGCGGTGAATGGTGCATGGGCCGTGCTCTTGAAGCACCTCGGTGTGCTTCTTGGTGCCGTAACCCATGTTCTCGTTGAACGCGTAGTACGGGTACTTCTTGTGCGCGTCATTGGACATCCAGGAGTCCCTGGTGCACTTGGCAACCACACTGGCGGCCGAGACGTGCTGCACGATGTCGTCGGCCTTCGGGAACATCGCGTGGTTGATGTGGCGGGCACGGAGGCCGCCGTCGCACACGATGAGAGCCTTGTTGAACTTCGGGGCGTAGAACTCCCGGAGCTCCTCGAGACAGTCCTCCACCGCGAGCTGGACGGCCTGATTGATCCCCCAACGGTCGACAGACGTGTGGTCCTGTTCACGCGTGACGCTGATGTGCCCGGAGGCCACGATCTTCTTCAGGTACTCGAACCGCTTCTCGGGGGTGAGCCGCTTCGAGTCCTTGAGCCCCTTGAGTTCCCAGTCGACGGGGGCCATGAAGGCGGTGACGGTCACGGGCCCTGCGATGGACCCACGACCGACCTCGTCCACCCCGATGATGTACTCCGGCGGCTCCTCACGGAGGCGCGCGAAGTACTCGTGGGACATCCCGATGTTCACCTCGACAGGGGCCGAGGGAGACCGCTTCATCACCTCGCGGTGCCACTGCAGAATCATCCTCTCGATCCAAGTCTCCTCAGGCATTGGCTGTACCATCCTCCGGGTCCGGCTCAGGCTCGGTTGGTGTGTTTGCGTTCTCGTTGGAGGTCTGGACCTTGAAGAACTCTGGTGGCAGTTTCTTGATCTGCGCCACCGCCGAGACAATCTTCTGCTCGATCCTGTCCACCTTGTGCAGGACATTCGGGCGCGCGTCCGTGTCCTTGCCCACCAGCCGCTCGATCTGCTGATCCATCAGGTCCTCGAACGTCAGAGACGCGAACGTCTGGTTCGACTTCTGCCCCTCGACGAACGCGTACGCGTCGTTCACGTTCTGCCGCAGCTCTTGCTCCAGAGCGTCGGCCGCTTCCTTCTCGTCCTTCGTCTGTGCTTTCGCCATGGGCTAAGTCTACCCCGATAGTGAACTGCCCCAAGTACTCCTGCGGGAGACGAAGCGTGTTGGAGAGCTCCCGCAGGCTGTTCTCGAAGAAGTCGGTCCAGACCTCTTCCTGGTTCTTCTTCTTGATCTTCCCTAGGAGCTCACGCTCTTCAGGTGACCACCCTGGTCTGTCGGAGGGCCGAGACACGATCGAAGACCTCGGCCCACGAGTGTACTCTTTCCAGGGATTGATCAGCAGCGGTTCTATTGCCGGGGGTATCCCATAGAAGCGCGTGCCCCGACTTCCAACGCGCGGCCCAAGAGCGGATGTGTTTCGGCCTATCATCAACGAGGAAGTCACCGGCCACGTGGTACTTCTTCTTGGCGTGGATGATGTCCACGGCCGGGATGCCGAAGTGCTTGTAGAGCCAGTTCTCGCGCTCGTGGACCCACGTCTCTGAGCCCGAGAAGGGCGCGGTGACGATCACCACCTCGGAGATACCCTGAAGGCGCTTGATGCCCTCGAGCGCCCCCTCGACCACCGCGAGGCTGGAACAACCGCCCCGTCCCTTGAGCTTCGCGTAGACGCGGTCCTCGAGGGACTTGTCGTTGATGGTCTCGAAGATCTCCCAGGTCTTGATGTCCTCGGGCTGCCAGCGCCTGCCCGTCTCCTGGAAGACGAGCTCGAGGGCGTACGTTGTGAAGTCAGCGAGTGGTCCATCGCAGTCGACGAGGACCACCGGCTGGTCAAGCGGCACGTAGTCAGGCGTCTGTGCCCACGGCTGCATCAAATCTTCCTCCCACCGTGGCGATGCGGGCGCGTCCTATTGTATGCCGCCTTCTCCTTGATGGCCGAGTCGAGGTCGATGTTGTTGAGGGCGCAGAAGGCCGTCACGAAGGTCACGACCTGCGTGAAGCCATGCGCACGGCCCTCCTCGCTGACGTTGGCGAGCACGAAGTGCGCGCGACGGATGAAGGTCTCGAAGTTCGAGAGCCACTCGCCCGTCCACTTCTCGTGCTTTCCAAACTCCTCGATGGAGCCGGCAAGGTCGATGCTGTTCGACCCGCAGTACTGCGCGATGCGGATGACGAGATCGGCGAGCTCGGTGGGGATGCCACAAGGCTTGAAGACCAGCGGGTTGCCTGCGAGGTCGACGCTATCTTCGCGCTCCTTCTTCTCTTTCGCGCTGAAGACAGCCGTAGTCTTCTTCCCGTCGAGGCCCACTACCGTGAGCTCGTAATAGGACTCGTTGAGCCCCTTGTGACTGCGGTAGTCACTGAGGGCCTCCGAGAGCTCCTCGTGCATGAGGGCGATGTCACCGTCGAAGGAACGGGGCACGTCGAGCCAGCCCTTCTCCTTGGAGATGGCGTGGGACTCTTCACAAAGCTGCGTGTAGTTCATTCTGTTTCTCCGTTCGTTGAGAGTTCAGTTGGCCTGCTGAAGAGCCTCGACCAAGCCTGCGACAGCCGCCTCGAGGAGAGACAGGTCGTTGGCCTTGTTGATGAGGTGGTGATCGAACACCTCGTCGGGGATCTCTGCCTGCTCGGTTTCGCTGATGTGTTGCCCCGCCTCGCCCGTGAGGCCTGCCTTGGGGCGCACGATCTTCACGACTTTGCCGCCGGCCTTCTGGATGTTGTTCACCTCGTTGACGAAGCGAACATCCGAGATGACCACGCCCTTCGGCTTCTCACCGAGGGGCACGTTAGTGACGATGAGCCCCTCCTTCTGGTCGTAGTGGTAGTGCACGCTCCGCAGGATGCCGCTCTGGTAGAGGATCTTCTGCGCCACCCGCAGGCAGTACGTGCCCCAGATGTCCTTGTGGCAGCTCCGGCCCCACTCCGAACCGAGCTGCTGTAGCGCGTACCGGGGCGTGAGGTAGATGTCCTCCTCCGGCGACGGCTTCGTGTTCATCGTCTGCAGCTCTTCGTTCCAGTCGGTGATCGTGGTGCCGAGCGCCCCCTTCGCCATGCGCACGTACCGCGGGTCCGGCGCGTTGCGCATCTCGCTGGGCCCCCAGAGCTGCTCGTCGGAGAAGTCGAAGACGTCCTTGCAGATCCTCTTCAGCGGGTCCGCAATCGCGACCTTCACGAAGCCGTGGTTCTTCACCATGAAGTCGGCCACGGTGTCCTTGCCCACGCCTGCCAGTCCTAGAAGCCCGACAATCATTCCGTCTCTCCTTCTGGCGCACTACCCTTCGGCGGCGTTGAGCTCATCGCCTGGCCATGCGTGAGCATGTGCTCAACGTCTACGGGATCTCGCCGCTTGTAGTGTCCCTGCTTGAGGGTCGCATCGACACGATCCCGAAGGTTCGTGATCAACGTCTCCTTCTTGTACGCCGGGTTCTTCTCGGCGGCATCAAGCTCGGTACTGATCCAACGAAGCGCGCTCTCCAAGTGGGCCATCAACCGGCCTCCTCCCGAACGGCGAGCGCCCTATTGATAAGGCGATTGAAGCACGTCCACACATGCTCTTCATCGACATCATCCATATCCTCATACTTTGCCGCCAACTGATCTAGCTCCTCAGCTGTCGGATAGTCATCCGACATAGGTAACTTCAACTGCCCCAAGCTTTTTGACAGCACGTAGTGGGAACAGCATGCCGCCACGATTCGACGTACGTCCGTAGCTGTTACACGCAAAGTCTCTCTCATAGCTTCCTCCTCTTCTTCAGATCGAAGTCACTCGTGCATCCAGGGCTGCGGGAAGAGATTTGGCCAGCGCGCCACGCAGATCTTCTTCCACTTCTTGGCGAAGCGCTGAATCTCCAGATCGGCGGACTCATCGTCACGCTCGAAGCAGAACTTCGCGATGGCCATCGGGTTTGTCGTCCAGATGAACGAGGTCTCGGACTGGTGGGGGAGGAACGAGCTCGCCGCCTCGTAGATCCTCTTCCGGTCCATCTGCGTCGGAGGCTTCCCGTTGGCGCGCGTGAAGTGCGAGACCTCAGCTTCCACGGCCCCCAAGTACTCGGCGTACGCGTCCTGCATCGCGCACTCGAAGCGCTCCGCCATGTGGTTTGAGTTGCCGTCGCCGCTTGCCGCCAACTGCAGATACCGCGGCGGCATGATGAAGAAGCCGTAGTGGTGCGTGAAGCGCGTCGACTCCTGCGACGGGCTCCCCTCCTCCGAACGGTCTGCACCCACGTAGTTCCTGATGATCTCGTGGCTCACGCGGCGCGAGATACCCGCGAAGAAGAAGCTCATCTTCGCGTGATACATGATCGACGCGTGCTTCACCTTCCCTGCCTGGGTGTGCAGGATGTACTCCGCGTTCGACCGCCTACCGGCCTTGAACCCGAAGCTGTCGTAGCACTTGCGCCCCGCGAGCTCGACGAGGAGTTCGTTCGCGGTGAGGTTCCGATCTCCCTCCATCAGCGCGTGCGGGAAGAGGCTCTCCCACGGCGGGAGCTGGTCCTTCGGGGCGTCCACATCCAGCGGCATGTCGGGCAGACATTCCGGGCGATGGTCTTTCACCCACTGCATCATCTCGTTGATCCCTTCCATCGTGAGGGACATCTCAGCGAGGATGCCGATCGTGGGCTCCCCCTTGAGGATAGTGGCTTTCGGCGCGAGCTCTACGTCATGTGCAATGTTCATGGCTTCTCCGGGTTGAACTGCTGGGACTCGATACCCACCCGGCTGAAGAGCTCGAGCGAGTCACGCAGGCGGTAGTCGTTCAAGTAGTAGACCTTCTGCACG
>Ga0315284_10006892_pt1 | contig 16198 bp, 14 predicted proteins | sample YL17G09_16_MG_FD_203696 | JGI IMG/M metagenome (GOLD analysis project Ga0315284, IMG submission 203696) | Sediment microbial communities from Yellowstone Lake, YNP, Wyoming, USA - YL17G09_16 | ecosystem: Environmental > Aquatic > Freshwater > Lake > Sediment | place: USA: Wyoming | collected... | reverse complement strand
TTATTTGAGCAAGGTTCGAGAGAAAAAACTTGAAGAACAGGAAGGCGGCAAAAACGGCGATGTTTCCGTTGATAAAGTGCTTTATTTAACGAGGCACAATATCAGAAAGACGGCAGAGGGACAAGTGCTCGATGATATCGGGTTTACTAAAATGTGCTGCAGGCGTCATTTTTTGACTCATGTAGATATTCAATAAATATTCCAGAATATTCCAAATATTACAGAATTAAAGTGCATTAATGTATTTTATATTTTTTTAATAAAATATATTAAAAAATTGAATTAAAGTTATACATATATATTATTGTTAAAAGAGATAGATATTTATACAACTTTTAATCAAATGTCGTCATCAACGAATGCAAGCAAAACAATATCGCGTCTGTATAATGCGAGAAAAAACTTATTGGAATTATTAATGTCGCAGGGATATGACGTAGAGGGTTACACGAATTTTGGGGTGAATGAAGTGAATGCCATGTTTATGCACAAGCAGCTTGACATGTTGGTTGAAAAGAAGTCGTCTGATAAATGCAAAGACAAAGACAAGGGAAAACATAAAAAAAAAGCTTACATAAAATTTCACCTTGAAAAGATGCTGAGTACGAGTCACATCAACGATTTGATAGAAGATTTGTATATTCTAGGCGCAGGCGGCGAGATCGGAGGAATGGGAATATCTGCGAATGCAAATGATACTGTTTTAACAGACAATGACGCTTTGATTATTGTGACAAGGCAGGAAGTCAAAACGATGAATCAGTATTTGAATCAGTTGTTTTTGCAGGGGAGGTTCATTGTGCTTCTGTCTCTGGATCGACTTCAATTTAATATATTGAATCATCAATACGTTCCGCCGCACACTATTTTATCAAAGGAAGAATCGGATGAGATGATGAAAAAGTATAATATTTCCAATACATCTCAGCTTCCGGATATTTCAAGGTACGATCCAGTTGCTTTAGCAATAGGGATGCGACCGGGCGATGTGTGCAAAATTGACCGAGCCAGTAAATCGGCAGTTCATTCTACGTATTATCGGGTTTGTACACAATAGTTTATACACACAATAAAACAAAACAAAAATATATAAAAAATATATAAATAAAAAGATAAATTGATTTTTTTTATATTAAAACAATAATTTATAGCGTTCTAAACCCAGTAGTTGTTACCCACTACTTGTTACATTCGATGAAATCTTGGGCTTCAATTGTTTCTAACCCTCCTTCAACAGCAGCGGCAGCGACAGCGGCAACAGCAGCAACAAGAGATCGTGCCACTTCACTCGCATTTATTGCATCCGATGAACTCGTTACAGAAAAACAGCAATCGGTCGCATTCAGACCTTTCGAAAATTCTCATCCGTCTCACAAAACCCTCATTCGACCTGACGCTCCAACTGTCGTTCCCATCTATGATGAAAATCCGAATACTGCAACCTATTTTGATAGCGACAGCAAGTGGTATTTTGATAGCGACGACGAGTGTTTCTATCAGGAACGACAAATATTTTCAGATGATGAATAATTATTATATCATCATTATGAAAAAGTAAATATGAAAAAGTAAATATGAAAAATTAAATATGAAAAAGTAAATATATGAAAAAGTAAATATGAAAAAGTAAATATATGAAAAAGTAAATATGAAAAAGTAAATATGAAAATAATATAATAAATAATATTATTATTTATTATATAGGTAAATAGATAAAATAAATAATAAAGAATAAATATAAGTATAAAAAACATTTCATAAAAGAAAATAAAAATTAAATAAGATGGCAAGTTTTTTTTCGGATATAATGACGGATATGAAGGGAGCAGAGCAAAGTTTGTTGGGTCCCGATTATTTGTATTGGAAACGCATTTTAAAACCGTCAGATATGGGCATGTCAGCCGATGGCAATTTTGGCGCGCTAACCAATGATGTAGGCGGGCTAATTAATTATGTAGAATTGCTGGTTTCGGGAACTGGCGGATCGACTACCGGCGGCCCATTGGGCGATAAATTCTTCCTGAAAACCGGTGGACAGTGCACCGATGTTGCATCTGGAAAAAAGGTGGATCGCTATATTTATATTGATAATATACCAAACGGCAACATTCCGTTTATTTCATCTGGACTTGGAGGAACCGATTTTACGGAATTTGAGGGACTTATTCCCGGAGTTCTCGGCGATTTAGGGAAATTAAATCCCCTGAATTTATTCAAATCGTTCATGATGGGTGAAAATCCGGACTGCATGTCAATCACTCTTCAGACGGTTACGCCGGTTACAGATGCCAATTTCAATGACACGGGAAAAGATAATGTCGGCAATCAAACCCAATTTGTTGCCGTAGCTGATGTGAAAAATATGGACCCGTGTATTTTTAATGATAAGAAAAATCCGGCCGATCCCACATTGACGTGCACGGAAACATTTACGAGTCGAATGGATGCTAAAAATCGCAGCGATTCATCGGATGATGATTCTAATGATGCGAGTGGTCACATGTCAAATCGAAACAAGCTAAAAAATTATAAGAAAATCGGGCATAATGGTAAAAATGGTAATAATAACAATAATAATAAAAAACGTCAAAACAGGTTAAAAAATAGTAATGTAAGGAATGATTTATCGAAATTGCCGGATGACATGTATGTCAAGGCATTTTATGTTTTTATGACGGCTTTTTCTCTCTATGTTTTTTATCGATTTATGAAGAGGGTTTCGAAAGCTCGGTCTTAATATTATTTATGAAACAAATATAAAATAATGAGATGAATAAATATAACAATTAGGCGACACGACAAACGCGGTCATAAACATAAGTACAATCATGTCAACGACGCTAACCGACGAGTATTTTCGTCTCTCGAGAGAATATGTGAATAAATATGGAAATAAAACAATATTGTTAATGCAGGTGGGTTCATTTTTTGAGTGTTATTCAAAAACGGATTCGAATGGTGGCATTTCGGATGCAAATATGAGAGAATTTTGTACGGTTTGTGATTTAAATACTTCGATTACAAACGGTAGGTGCATGGCAGGATTTCCGTTTACGTGTAATTTTAGGGACTACAGTTTGGAGCGATATGTGAAGAAAATGCAGGAACACGGATACACGATTGTGGTGTATGTGCAGGATGGTCAAGGCGCAAACACGACGCGAAGTTTACATTGCATTTATTCTCCGGGAACATTTTTTTCGAGTGATTCTGCCGTTCTCTCTAATAATACGTCCTGTTTTTGGATCGAGCGATTAAGCAGTGGTACAAATGGAATGAATAAAAAAATTATAATGGGAATGTCGAATATTGATATTTATACGGGAAAGAGCACCTGTTTTGAAATTGAATCGGAAGTGAATCCGCGTCATAATCAGACGACGTATGATGAGCTGGAACGATTCGTGTCGTCATTTCGTCCGAGCGAAGTTATTATTATTTCAAATCTCTCTGCGAATGAAATCGAAGACATAAAAACATATGCCAACATTTCTTCAAGTGCAAGCGCAATTCATTGGATTGATTTGAACCAATCAATGGCTTTAAAGCATCCTTTTTTCGTTCAGGCGAAAAATGCCGAAAAACAAACCTATCGGAAAGAAGTGTTGGAAAAGTTTTTTTCATTTCATGTATGCAATGCGATATTCCAGTCCCATTCTTTATATGAGTTTGCGATTCAGTCGTATACATTTTTGCTGAATTTTGTGTATGAACATAATCCGCACTTGACGTCGAAAATAGAAGAACCGTGTTTTGAAAACCGGTCGGATCGCATGGTTCTCGCAAATCATACACTTGAACAGTTGAATATAATCGACGGCAAAGAATGCGATGGTTCCAACTCGTCCGTGTTCCGACTACTGAATAAGTGCAAAACGCCAATGGGTGCAAGACGGTTTCATTATCGGTTGCTGCATCCATCATTTAATGCGGCCACAATACAGAGAGAATACGACATTACAGAATATATATTAAAAAAAGAAGAAGAATGTGTTACAGTAACAAAAACCAAAAAAAATATAAATATTGTAAAAAATATAGATTATACAACAGTTTGGAGGAGCACGCTTGAAAACATAAAAGACATTGAAAAGCTGCATCGTAGAATACAGATGGGGAAGATTTGTCCCAATTCTCTCTACGTTTTGTATACCAATCTCCAAATTATTTCGGACATGTATGAATCGATAAAGGGCGACAAAACCTTGTTGAAATATTTGCGCGCAGATTCAGATTCAGAGAGAATTATGAATATATGCAAAGAATTAATGAAAAAAATGGATTCGTGTTTTTATATTGAAAAATGTCGAACTATTGATTCTCTCGATTTCGATTTGAGTTATCAAAATTGTTTTGTTCAACCGGGTGTAAATAAGGATCTCGATTCCACATACATTATGCACGAAGACGGGTGCAGCATTTTGGAAGCCATTCGCGCGCATTGCAATGATTTGATTGCAATTGGAGAGAAAAAAGGCGGTATTACAAAAGACGTAGTAAAAGAGAAAGAGTTTGTAAAAAAACACGAAACCGAAAAAGCGGGATTCAGCATTCAGACGACGGAGCGGCGCAGCAAATTATTGCTGGACCAAATTGGCAAGAGAGTAAAGGCGCGCGATCACATGTCAAAACTGGAATATCATTCGATTGCTCACAATAAAAAAACAATTGATTTTGACTTGTCGACGCTACAATTTGTCAAGGCGGGAAGCAGCGCGGTGACATTTATTCACGATACGCTATCCGGCGTATGCGCATCCATTAGCGAGACGAGAAATAAAATTCGTGACGAGATTGGATTAGTATTTCATAAATTCGTGTGCGAACTGAAAGAGCATCAAGAGTCGTTTCAAACTGTAGTTTCATTCGTTACGGATATTGATTTGATGCAGAATCAGGCGCACATTGCCCGCAAATACAAGTATTGCAAACCGCTAATGGTTAAAGATTCAGATAATGGCTCTAATGGCTCGTATGTTGACGCGAAAGACATTCGCCATTGTTTAATTGAGCGAATTAACGAGGACGAGCTGTACGTGACGAATGATATTTCACTTGGAATAAACGAGCGTGGGCTACTGTTATACGGTACCAATGCGGTTGGAAAAACGAGCATGATTCGGGCGCTAGGAATTTGCATCATTATGGCGCAAGCGGGACTTTACGTGCCGTGTTCCGCGTTTACGTATCGACCTTATACGAGCATTATGACGCGGATTTTGGGCAACGATAATTTATTTAAAGGAATGTCGACGTTTGCGGTTGAAATGTCGGAGCTTAGAGTCATACTGAAATGCGCGGACCAAAACAGTTTGATTTTAGGAGACGAATTATGTTCGGGCACGGAAATCGATTCCGCGATTAGTATTTTCGTTGCCGGGTTACAAAAATTGCACGCACTCGAAAGTTGTTTTGTTTTCGCCACACACATGCATGAAATAGTGGATTATGAAGAAATAGTGCAATTGGACAAGTTGACGACGAAACACATGGCGGTCACGTATGACAGAGCGCGCGACATGCTAATATATGACCGGAAGCTGCGCGATGGTGCGGGGCCGAGCATGTACGGTCTTGAAGTATGCAAGTCGCTGCATTTACCGGATGATTTTTTGAAAATGGCGAATGCGATTCGGGTAAAGTACCGTGCAAAAGGCGCGGGAACTGGTGATTTGAGTTTTAAGCCGAGCCATTTTAATGCGCACAAGGTGAAGGGAACATGCGAACTATGTAAAAAAGAGACGGGCGAAGAAGTGCATCATTTGCAGCACCAAAAAGAGGCGGATGTAAACGACTACATTCAGCATTTCCATAAAAATCATCGGGCCAATTTACTGACAGTTTGTGAATCGTGTCATTTAAAAATGCACGAAACGGGACAACAATATAAACGGGTTTTAACGACGGGAAAAGGCGGATATGCGCTTTCAAAAATATAAATATAATATATAATAAATATAATATATAATAAATATAAAACCCAAATTTAAAAATTAAATATTAATATATATTGTTATATATATATATTGAATTAATTACTAATTAATTAATTAATAATGAAAAAATCATTATTTAGAAATCGAAAAACTAAAAAAACGCATAAGAAAAAAATAGGTAAAATTAATAAAAAGAATAAAAAAATAACGAATAAACATAAAAATTATAGGAATATGAATATGATAATAGGAGGAATGGAACATGGAGAAAAAGAAAACCCGGAACCCCCGTCTACACCGAAGGCGCCTTCTACACCCGAACGACCGCGTCTTGCGTTAAAACTCCGCACACCGTCACGATCTCCGGCATTATCGGCATTATTACCACCAGCACTTATGGATGTTGATCCTGTTAAAAAGCCATTTCCTCCGATTCCTCCAATGACTTTTGCACCATTAAAGAAAACAAATCGAAAAATACCGTTTAAAATGGACGGAGTAAGTTATTTATTAACCGAAAGTGACAAGGAGGCAATAGATAAAAGATATCAACTCCTTTGTAGCATTGATTTGGGTGATTATGAAGATAGACCAGATTTGCGTTTTCAAAAGACGGGGTATATTTTTAATGGAAATATACTTGCATTAAGAAATAACCCCAAATCAATAACAAATGAATTCAATCTTTTCATGGATGTTAAAACAACATTTAATGGTAGAGTAATGGAATATAATCCAAGAGTTCTAAACAATGATATAGCAGATGTGTTATTGGAATGTCGCGGTAGTGACAACAGGAAAATAAGATATAATACAACAGAATACACTGGGAATTCAATCACGTGTTTTGCGTGGGATAAAAACAATCCCAATAATTTTTTTACAATGGGTCGAGGCATAGGGTCAGATTTGAACAGTTGTTTATTAAAAAAATTTGATTATACTCCACGAGATCCTAAAAAAATTGATTATAAACCACCAGATCCTATAGCGCGTTTTGAAAACATGGCGGGTCGCATTTTCAGGTTTGCAATAAATCCAAATCCGCTGATGGATGAAATCGTAATACTTGATAATCGTCTACTTGATAATCGTAGCCAGAAACATTTTTTGATTTGTAAAAAAAGTGATTTATCTCCAGTTCGCGAATTTGTGTGCAAAGAACTTGGCGAATACGTTCCATCGTTTATTATTGACAGTACCGGCAATCATTTGATAGTTGCCGATAGTGACAATCAGCGGATTCAAGTGTTTCAATTAAGCGTTGGAAAGCAGAAACAAGAGGATGAGGAGGTGGAGGAGGAAGAGCCCCCCCCGTCACCCGGAACTTGCGTGGGAACAATCGGTCCTCCACCCAATCGTTCTCCCGATAATCCTTATAAACCCTTTTCACTCGCTTTAGGGCAAATGGATGATTTGATTGTAACAGATTATATAAACAAATGTGTGGAAATTTTCTATTATAATCGTAAAAGCAAGCACATCAGCCACCATATTATGACAATTCAAGGTGCGCCGGGTGAAACGCCATTAGGAGTTACCGCAGACGATAATGGAAATTTTTTCGTGTTTTATAGAGGGCGTGATACAAGTATTATTAAAAAATATCAGAATATGATTTGGAAAATTTGGAAGTATAGATTCCATAGAAACATGTAAAATATGAATAAATACAAATAAAATATGAATAAATACAAATAAAATATAAATAAATAATATAGAATGGATAAATTATTTATTTGTTTCAATGCATTTTTACTGTTGTTTATATTTTTAGGCGGAGGGTTGAATAAGATTACAAATTTTCAGGATACTGCGAATTTTTTAAAGGCCAAAGTAAATGCGATTCAATTGAACCCTATATTTATGGCGGCAATCATAATTACAATCATTTATTTTTATATTATTATTTTTTATACACAAACAAAAAATGTGTACTTATTCATACTGATAAGCGTCGCTATCGCAGGCATTCCATTTTTAGCGTATTTTAAAAAGTATTTGAATCAATATAAAGCGCTCGTCTCATTCATATATGATGCGGCCATTATGGGAGTGATTGGACTACTCACACTTGGAAGTTTACTAATATTGTATTCGTTGTATACGAGCAAGTATGAAGAGTATGCATATATTGTGACGATTGGATTAGCGGTATTTACCGCGATGACGATATTAATTTTTCATTTTCCGACGAATAAATCGGAAATTATTTCATTTACGAAGAATCTCTCTATTTTTGGGGGGTTAATGTTATTGTCCCAGCGATTTGTAAAATAATATATTTACATAATTTTATAATCTAAATATATTATATAAATATTTATATAAATATTATAAAATTATATTATGAATAAAAAAAAACTGTATAAGAAAAAATATAATATAAAAAAAATTTTTGTAATAAATTTGAATAGAAGAAAAGATAGATTGAAACATTTTAAATCGAGATACAAGTTTGATATTAAATTGAACAGAATTGAAGCTGTTGATGGCAGAGATTTGAATATTGACGAACTGTTTAAAAATAATACAATAGGCGAATACGGCTATAACTCACTAAAAAAGTATAGAAATTTTCATCATGAATTAACAAATAATGGTTCTGTTGGATGCTACCTAAGTCATTATAATATTTGGAAAAGTATATACGATAAAGATAAGAGTCGTAACTATATTATATTCGAAGATGATACAATATTAACCGGTATAACATTGGATGACATAAGTAAAAGAATAAAAAAATTACCAGACGGATGGGATATTTATTTATTAAGCAGTCCACATTTTGTTTATGAAAAAGAATTTATTGGGAAAAATTTATACAAGGTTAAAAGATTTTTTCTAACGAGCGCATATGTTATTAATAAAAAAGGCATTGAAAAAATATTCAACACTAATACTATTTTCCCTATTAATCAACAGATAGATAGTTATTTATCAGAATTGGCAACAGATCGTAATTTAAATATATATGTACACGATGAAAGTTTTCCATACTTTGAACAGTCGCAGCAATTTAACACAGACATTCAAGAGTCGACAATACATAATTTGACATATGATAGATATACTTTATAGTCAGTTACAAGACGCTACAAGACGTCATACGTTTTAACTTCTCTATTGTCTTCGAGCAAACTGAAACGAAGTTTATAGGACAACAAGTTTTCTAAAATACTACCACTGTTTCCTTGATTAAAAATACTTCGAACGTCTTGCGGCGAACATCCATTTTTAATGAATGAGGCATTGGATATCGTTCCGTCCAACGTTGCAGTGGTAGTTGTTTGGCTATCGCCAATAACGAGCTGGTTTCCGTTTGTTGTGATATAATTCATGGATGCGTCCATGTAGGTGACGAACGGCGAATTTGCATTACTTGTCGAGTTTGTCAGCGTATCAATAATAATCGTATTGTTTAAAAGCCCGTTTACATACACATCGAGGGCGCGTTTACTGCCGTTGTAAAAAGTATTTGAATCCGGGTTATAAACGGGTATATTTTTATTCGTGGATGGATCGTAAACGGTTTCACTTTCACTTTTATCGGCGCCAATGTCGTCATCCCCGTTATAATTTAAAACGATGTTTACGGGTTCTGCAATTGGAAACAGCATAATGGTTGTCATTTGATTTGAAGAATTTATGAAATAGGAAACACCGAGATTTCCATTGTTATCAATAGTCAAGCTTAAAAGTGTTACAGGTACGGTTGGTACGGCAGTTGAAGATGAATTTGCATTTGTTAAACGCATCAAGTTCAAACTAGATGTATTGCCGCCTAAACCAGCTGCTGTAGTTTCCGTAAATTGAGGTGACGAATTCAATTTGACCCATAATGACACGGCGAATGCGCCGTTACTTAGCGCAACATTATTCGGTATTGGAACAGTTTTTGGTTGCATAAGGGGTCGTGATAATGATACTACCTGAATGGTCTCTTTTTGTTGCTGGTAAAACGAATAAAGAATATAGATGGCCAAAATTAAAATTACAATTAAAATAATATATGTAAAATCTATTTGTTTTCCATAAAACAGCATTTTTTATTATTTATTAATTAACTGAATTAATAATATTAATATTAACCGATATAATATAATTTGATATTATTAATTATTTATTTTTTTGCATTAGTAATTGTTAATTGTTTAATTTGATGATTTGAATAGTATGAATTTTCGTACATTGTTTTTATTGGATCTAATATTTTTTTATAATTTATAAGACGAAGTGTTCTCTCCATTATAGTCGTTACTTTTTTATTTAATAATGATAAAGTTGCATAATATGAATTCGTATTTGTATTTTTATAAATAATAGGAATTTTATCTGTTTGTGCAATTATATTGTTTCCATCATCTATTACATCGCTAACATAATGAATCGATATTCCTGTATATTTTTCATTTTTTAGTATTTGCGCTAATACTGGATTGGGTCCTCTGTAAGATGGAAGTAATGAATAATGAATATTTATTGTTTTGTATTTGGGATGCATATACAATATTTTTGGTATAATATAAAAACTATAGATTATTTGTAAATCTACTTTTGGTAAAATTGATATAAAATCATCGTTTATGGTATCAGCTGTTTTAATATTAAAAATATTTAATATTGTTTTAAAGTTGACGAGACAATAATTAAACACGTCTGCATTGTTAGTGATAATGTATTTTATATTATTTGTATTTGTACTAGTAGTAGTAGTAGTATTATTATTATTATTATTTATACTATTTATAACATTTATAATTGTTTTAAGATATTCGATGGAATTTGTGATTATTCCAATTTTCATGTTATATATTTTTATTAGGTAAATATTATTTAATAATATTTACCTAATAAAAATATTATTAATTATTTTTTTCAGAAATTATCTCGAATTCCGAATTCTTAATTAAACATCGAGTCGAGACAGTTCAACATTATCTTTTACGAAGGCGAATCGAATTTTGTACTTGTTGAAAAAATCGGTCACTGAACTTCCGCCGCCGCTGCCGTATCCGCTGGAATAAATATCCCACGCGTCTTGCGGGCCAAGCGGCGCCTTATTATATGTTGCCATAGTAATGAATCCGTCAAACCCGTTTTTGGAACCAACATACAATGATCCGGCGCTTAAACTCCATGTTTTTGCCAAAGCATTTGTTTGAACCAGTTTTCCGTTTATGAAAATGTCAATAGAACTTCCATTGTTAACATTTAATATGATGGATACCCACGTTTGAAGCGGTATATTTGGAATGGAAGGAATTACCGTGTCGCCGCTGTTTCCTAAAGACACATTTAGGGTGTTGTTATCTTTACCTAAACTAATCAGCAAATTGGGATCTTTTTTTTTCGAAGAGTCGGATTCCGAAGATATGATTGGTTTGTCTACCGATGTTGATTCCCAGTCATTCACATAAATCCACATGGAAAGGGCAAAACTATAGTTATTGTCGGGTATAGACAAAGATGTTTGAGTTTTTGCATCCTGCGATCCGCTAATTACAGTAGTTGAAGAGGATGAAGAGAGCATTGTCCAAACGAAATACACAATGACGATGATGAGTATAATAATAATGATCGTTGACCAAGAAAATTCCATTTTACTTTGATTTTTAAATACTTATTTCTATTTCTATTTCTATATATATAACTTGTAATATTTTTTTTTATACAAGTTATTTTAAATTATTTGCATTTATTTAATTAAAAACTATTTAATTAAATAAATGCAAATAATTTTAAATTTTATCTAAAAGTTGGGTTTTAATGGCGGATTTAATAGTTTATGCGTGTTATAAATCCAAGAAATGCCCTGAGAGCCCACGACATCTTTGTAATATACCACATTGCACGCTTGACCGTATATTCCAGAATCGGAACCAACAATCAACGTTTTTGGCAATTTTGGAATAATATTTGGCGTTGAACTTTCTAAATTGTTGTTTAAAAATATATCCATAATGCCATTATTGTTAAAGTTGATGAATAAATGATTCCATCTTTGTAAAAGAACTGGATTTGGAACAATAACCTGTTTTTGACTATTATTATTATTTGTGCTCGTTTGAACATTCACGATCAGCTGGTTGGTCGCCGGATTAAATGACACTTGCGGCGCTCCGCCATTACCGTCTCCGTTTGTTGCAAAGTTCAATATGTTTATGCCGTTGCTGCCGTTGCCAGACGAATAACTGTTAAGCGGTTCAGGGTGAATGTAAAACCATGCGGAAACTCCATAACTGTAGTGCGGATTATTTGTTTTCACATTGTCTGCAAGAGACGGCGTCAAAGAAACTGTTTGGCTGTTATCTGAAGGGTCGGTTATAATCACATCAAACGGCTCACTTTTTTTTTCAAGCGGCAGCACTTTATCCAAAATAACTTCGCCGTTATGATTAACGATTGCATCGAATACGCTTGGAAGGAAGAAAATTAAAGCAATGAATAATATTTCGAATGCTAAAAGAATGACGTATGTCCATTGTCGTTGCGCCAATTTGAATTCGTTTCGAAAATAATCGGCCAGGTTCAGAAACAAACATGGGATATAAATCATAATTTTAAATATTAAACTCGACCACGTGGGAGGTCCAGAAACATAATTCGGGGCTTCAGCTCCGATGAATCGAACAATCATGGCCAGAATACCGACAAGGATTGCGATATTAAGGATGAATAAAACCGTGTTTGCAATGATGGGCACGTTGGTGTACACGTGTAGAACAGCGAGAATCAGACCTATTACTATGCCAATGATTATCGCATATTTTAAAAAGGAGGTTATAAAAGGTATAAATGCTTCAATGCCCATTACGAGCAGCGATAACAGCGCAAATCCAATAAATAAAAACAGGAATAAAAATATCGACTTATTGTCTGAAACCACTTGATAGGGCTGTTTTGTGTAAATATAATACACCAATCCCAGATACATGAGAAAAATAATCAACATTGAATTTTTAATGAGGGTAACTAGCGCACCTTTCACAAAATAATTACACAAAAACGTTATAATTTTGTTTATAATGTAGAGGGGGTTGGATAAGGACGCGTCGCTAAAAAATGCATTCACTAAATTAGTTACATTCTCGCCTTTTATAATTGTGAGGTATAAAATGTACAGGACGATGAGTCCAACAATGCAAGACATTATGATTCCGGCAAGCGTGTTTATCAAAAAGAGCAGTTCTGAAACTGCGACTAGAACATATAAAATGATATAAATTGTAGACAAGTTGAAAACGATTTTTAAGAAAGCGGCGGATAAAAGTATAAATACAAATGCTGCGGAAAACCACCATTGATTTTTAATAAAATTATGACTGTACCCATATGCTAAAATGCATAAAACGACAAGGGTGATAAGTATTGTAAAAAATTTAAAGGACGCTCCAAAATCAGAAATGGAATCTTTGACTTTCATAGCTTTCATCATGAATGCATCTCTTGCATTACTATCCATCTACTAAAGCAACGGTCACTAAATTAACAAAATAAAATAAATAGATGAAATAAAATAATAAAATAATAAAATAATTTTAATAGTTGTAGTATAATATGCCTATATAAAATATAATTACAACAAGTGTACAAATAAATATGGCCAAAATGGACGGATTATTATTCCACCCTGTTTTATTTAAAGATGTCGTTGTAATGTTGATACCAAATAGTATTGAAAAAATAATTGCAGCGTGCAATAAAATTGTATAGGGGCTAAATTCCGTATTCATAAAAAGTTGAATTAATCGTGTTATAAATTTTGATGCAAAATCGAATTGTTTGATGAATAATATTATCAGCGATAGAATTGCTATGACTGTAAACGATATATTTACGGGATCGCCTTCTTCGTCTCCAAAGGTTGCGTCGTGTCGAAAAAATACGATAATGCTGGATATCCAGAGGATCACATACATGATGATTGAAAAAATATTCATGGGCGCGCTTAAATTATCTGTAAAATTTTTTGGGAATATCTGAAACATTTTCAAAAATGCATTTGGAATATTTACAAAGGACACTAATATAAAAACTATGGTTGTTATAATAAAAGATAAAAACGTGGACCATCCAGCGTATGCCCAGCAATTGGAACCATTCGCGCAACTTGTGCGCAATACATTTAAATAATAGAAGAACAGCCCAAAAATGAAAGCAATAATGCTGCCGCCAATTCCCTTAAAAATAAGATGGATTGCATCCATTTTATATAAAATAGTGACTACAATTGCTAAAAAGGGGATTACGGCGGTAAAAATTGCCGCAATATTTCTGGAAGTGTGACTATTGTTCGGATTTTCATTTAAATCGATTTCCGATGAAACCAACCAATAAATCGATATCATCCAGAATGCGTAGGTTAAGATCGGGAAAAGAAACATGTTCAAGATGGTGGACAAGTTGTATGATGTAATGTTGAGATTGAAACCATAATTATAAAGAAAGGTTAAGACCGATGCGCCGATCCACGCGCTAGTAAACCAGCCGGCGACCCAGATTTCATCTAAAAAATATAGCGGAATGTTAATAACGATGCATAATAGCGCAATTAAAATGAGTTTTGTTAAAGTTGTCATTGTTCCCATTGTTCCATTCCCGTTACTATTTATTGACTGCATTTTATTTAATTTTTTATATTTAATTTTTTAGAAGATTCTTAGATATATTATATAATATAAAATTATTTATAAAATATACAATACAACAATCAATACAATGAATAATGAATGATATTCTAAAAGTTTTCAAATGCCGTTTTTTTTCCGTGACAATCTCGGCATAATGCCACTAAATTATCGACAGCATTGGAACCTCCGTATTCTAAACGGATTTTATGATCGACTTCAAACCATCCCGGAAGCTGGCGTTTGCATTCGCCGCATTTCCATCCTTGTTCAGCTGCAACAAATTTCTTTTTGGATTCGCTGACGCTGCGTTTTGTTGGCCCTCCTCCGATTCCCGTCGTTTTTCCCGAACTCATTATTTTATTGATACTATTTTGTTCGCGCCGATTTGTCCAACTGGAGTCGTCATTATTGCCATCGTTATCTCCTCCTGAACCATTGCTAAAAAATGCGCGCTTGTTTGTCATGTCGAAAAATGGGGTCAACATGTCGGCAGATTCGCGGCTAATGGGCATGTACTTGATCAATTCATTGGCGTGGTGCATAATGGTCTGAGAGTTCGCCGAATTTTTCTTCATGAATAAATACATGGACAAACCGAAAAATCCAATCGTTGCCATTTTTATATATTTTCTTGCATTCGTCGTTTCCACCATTTTAAAGTATTTCCCATCATAATAAGTATTTAAAACTAATGCGGCGGTAATAATAAAAACAATAAACTCAAATTTAAATTTCATCCTTGTACCACGTATATTGTTTTACTTGTTATTATAATAAAATACTATTTTATAAAATACTATTAGTTTTAAAATAATAATAAATATACTAAATATAATAAATATAATAATAAAATATAAAATGATTATAAATATAGCAGTTGCAATTACTAAAAATGGAGGGATTGGACAAAATGGGGGTTTGCCGTGGCCTCATTTAAAAGGCGATATGGCACTATTTTCAAAGCGAACGACGGGTGCAGGAAATAATGCTGTACTCATGGGTAAAAATACGTGGTGCAGCATTCCAGAGAATAGGCGCCCACTAAAAAATAGATCCAATATTATCATTTCTAGCTCTTTATCTTTGCCTTTGCATTTATCAGCATCTTCATCTTGTTGTCACATATTTCCTTCTATAAATGATGCGATTGCATTTTGCGAAGCTGCAAAGTATGACGAGCTGTGGATTATTGGCGGAAGTCGAATATACAATGATTTTTTAAATACGTATTGCGATAAAATAAATCTCGTATACATTACATGTGTTTGTTCCAATCATGATTGCGACACATTTATAGATATTCCAGCCGATAATTATCTTGTTGAAGAAAAAATATACAATGCGGCTGAAAATTGTTATTATTTGACATGTGTCCATAAAATGCATGTAAATATGATAGAGTCATTAGAGACAAATGGAACAATGGAAACAGTAGACACGCTATCGAGTTTTTTATCTATCGCCACCGGATAATAATTAGCGGGAGAATGATAAACAATATTGTGAATGCGCATAAAAACAAAAATTCTCGGTAACGATTATCATTATGATGATGATGATAGCAATGAAGACGACAAGTGCGTGTATGGTCATTCTTATTACAACTACCTATATAATAATAATCTTCGT
>Ga0315284_10006891_pt1 | contig 16199 bp, 17 predicted proteins | sample YL17G09_16_MG_FD_203696 | JGI IMG/M metagenome (GOLD analysis project Ga0315284, IMG submission 203696) | Sediment microbial communities from Yellowstone Lake, YNP, Wyoming, USA - YL17G09_16 | ecosystem: Environmental > Aquatic > Freshwater > Lake > Sediment | place: USA: Wyoming | collected... | reverse complement strand
TCGTACGCCAAGATCAACTTGGGACTCGAAGTCCTGCGCCTCCGGCCCGACGGGTATCATGACCTCCGGACCCTCTTTCAATGGGTCAGCCTTTACGATTCGATCGAGTTCAAGCCTCTCTCCTCTCCGGTCCTCCGCCTCGGAGGCGACGACCCTTCGATTCCTTGGGACGAAACCAATCTCGTTTACCGGGCCGCGCGTCTTATCCAGAACCGGGCCGGCGGGCGGGCCGGGGCGGAACTATTCGTGGAGAAACGCATCCCCGCCGGCCGGGGGCTCGGCGGCGGCAGCTCCAACGCGGCGATGACCCTTTGGGGGCTCAACGCCTTGTGGGGCGTGGGGCTCTCCAAGCCCGAGTTGGAGGATCTGGGGCGCACCCTCGGCTCCGACGTGCCTTATTTCCTGACGGGCGGGCTCTGCCTGGGCGAAGAGCGGGGGGATGTCCTCACGCCTCTTCCCGACCTGGCCAACCTTCCCGTGGTCCTCGCCCTCCCCCCTTTTCCCGTCCCCACCCCGCTCATTTATCGGAACCTCGATCCCGCATCCTTGACTCCGGCCGATAAAGACAGTAAAATGACCGGGTTTCTCAGGACCCGGAATCCGGGCGGCCTGACGAATACGCTCGAAGAGACGGTCTTTCGCTTCTATCCTCAGCTCCTCGAGATTAAGAGCCTCTTCCGAGAACAGGGCGCGGCTTTGTCCTTGGTCACGGGCACGGGCTCGGCGGTTTACGGTTTGTTCGAGGACCGCGGCCGGGCCGAACGGTGCCTGGCCGTCCTGAAGGAGCGCGGAGAAGCCGTTCTCGTCGAGACGGTGACGCGGGCGCAGGGCTGGGACGCCATCGAAATTGGGGTGTCGCCAAGCGGTAAGGCAGCGGGCTTTGGACCCGCCATTCGGGGGTTCGAATCCTCCCGCCCCAGTGGATATAAACACGCGAAGCGTGAGAGATAAAAGGACACGACCATGAAGGTGTTTGCCGGGAGTTCGAACCCGGGTTTGTCCCGGGAGATTGCGGCCTATCTGCGCGCCGACTTGGGCAAGAACGTCCTGGAGCGGTTCAGCGACGGAGAGATCCACTACTACATCGACGAAAACGTCCGGGGCGAGGATGTCTTCGTCATCCAGAGCGGCTGCTATCCCGCCAACGCCCACCTCATGGAGCTTTTCCTGATGATCGACGCCTTCAAACGGGCTTCGGCCGAGCGGATCACCGCGGTCATCCCGTATTACGCTTATTCCCGGCAGGACTGGAAGGACCGTCCGCGCGTCCCCATTTCGGCCCGGCTGATCGCCGACCTTCTGGAAACGGCCGGGGCCGATCGCGTCCTGACCATGGACCTCCACTCGCCCCAGATCCAGGGCTTCTTCTCGGTCCCGGTCGATAACCTCACCGGTGTGCCGGTGCTGGCCCGTCACGTCCAAGGCCTCGGGCTCGACAACGTCACCGTCGTCTCTCCCGACGCCGGCGGCGTCGGCCGGGCCAAACATTTCGCCCGGAGGCTGGCGGCCAAGCTGGCCATCATCGACAAACGCCGCCCCGGGCCCAACGTCGCCCAGGTCTTCAATGTCATCGGCGATGTCGCGAACCAGACCTGCGTGCTTTTTGACGACATGGTCGACACGGCCGGGACCTTGTCCCTCGCCGCCGAGGCCCTCGTCCGGAACGGCGCGGCCCGTGTTCTGGCCTGTTGCACCCACCCCGTCCTCTCGGGCAAGGCGGTCGAAAAGATCGAGGCCGCGCCCTTCGACCGTCTTATCGTCTCGAACACCATCCCCTTGAACGAAAAAAGCCGCGCCTGCGCGAAAATCACCACCTTATCCGTCGCCGAGCTGTTCGGCGAGGCCATCCGCAGGATCAATGAGCGCAGCTCCGTGAGCTCGCTGTTTGTCTAAGGAGGACGACACCCGATGAATCTCGTCATTCAAAGCCAACGCCGCGACGCGTTTGGAAAGAACGCATCCTTCCGGATCCGCCGGACCAGCCGGATTCCGGCCATCCTCTACGGAGAAGGCCTGGAGAACGTGCCTCTCGTCCTGGCCAAAGTCGATGTCATCCAGATTCTCAAGTCCGAGTCCGGATTGAACACGCTTTTCCGGATCGCTTTCGACCGGGAGGAGCGCGATGTCATGATCAAGGACATCCAAATCGATCCGACCACGGATGAGCTGCTCCACGCCGACCTCATCCGGATCGCCATGGACAAAACCATCCGGGTCAACGTCCCGATCGATCTCGCCGGCGAGGCCGTGGGGGTCAAGACCGAGGGCGGGTTCGTGGACTTCATGACCCGCGAGCTGGTCATCGAGTGCCTGCCGGCCCTGATCCCGGATCAATTGACGGTCGACATCTCGGCCCTCCACATCCACCAGTCCTTCAAGGCGGCCGAGGTCGCCCTTCCAGCGGGCTTGAAGCTCATCACCGATCCGGGGACGGTCATCGTCCTCGTCCAAGTGCCGCACGAAGAGAAACCCGCGGCCGCGGCGGTCGAGGAAGCGGTGGCCGAAGCGGCGCCGGCCGAGCCCGAGGTTATCAAGAAGGAAAGGGCCGAGAAGGAGCCCGAGGAGAAATAGGCCGTGTGGGCGGTCGTCGGTCTGGGCAATCCCGGCCTTCGTTATGCCGCGACGCGGCACAACGCCGGGTTCATGGTTGTGAAGCGCACCGCCCGGGCCTGGGACGTCCGCCTGAGAAAGCACCGTTATTTGTCGAAAACGGCGGAGGCCGACCGGGGCGGCGAGCGCGTCGTCCTGGCCCTTCCGCAGACCTACATGAACGAGAGCGGCCGGGCCGTCCGGGCGCTCCTCGAGGGCCTGGGCCTCGAGGTTCTCCGGTGCCTTGTCGTCTATGACGACGTGGACCTGCCTCTCGGAGAGATCCGGGTTCGCCGGGACGGCGGACCCGGGACCCATCGGGGGATGGCTTCCGTCGTCGCCGAGACCGGGGCGACGGTCTTTCCCCGCATCCGGGTGGGCATCGGCCCCGTGGCGGAGGGCGCGGACATCGTCGATTTCGTCCTGTCCCCTTTCGGCGAGGACGAGAAGCCCCTCCTGGGAGAAGGCTTGGGCCGGGCGACGGCGGCGCTCGAATATATCCTCGAGGGCCGGATCGACCGGGCCATGAACGAATTCAACTGACTCGACTCCTTGCTCCTTCCGGAAGAGGAGGAGCTGGACAAACCATAAGGAGGTTCAAATGCCGTTGTATGAGACGGGGTTCCTCGTCGCCCCCGGAATGACCGAAGACGAGGCCGAGACGATCATCCGCCGGCTGGCCGAGGTCGTCGCCCAAAAGAACGGCCGGATGATCCGGATCGAACGATGGGGGAAGCGCCGGATGGCCTACGCCGTCAAGAAAGCCCAGGAGGCTTATTACGTCTTCTTCCATTACGAGGGCGGGGCCGAGATCCCGGCCGAGCTCGGCCGGCGGTTCCGGCAGATGGACACGATCCTGCGCTTTTTGACGGTTGTCAAGGAGACGCAGCAGAACGTCCGGAAGAAAAAGAAGGCCAAAGGCCGCGAGGCCGGAGAGGCCGAGGAGCCGACGGCGGCCGCCGCCGAGGCGAAACCCCGCGAGGAGGCCTGATCATGGCGGACGATAAAAGACCCGAACGGGGCGACCGCCCCGAGCGTTCGGAGCGCGCCCCGTATAAGAAATTTTTTCCCCCTAAAAAGAAGTTCTGTCGTTTCTGCCAGCGCAATATCAAGTTCATCGACTACAAGAACGCCGACATCCTCAAACGCTACGTCCCCGACCGGGCCAAGATCTCGCCCCGCCGAGTCACGGGCACGTGCTCCTTCCACCAGCGGAAGCTGGCCGCGGCCGTGAAGCGGGCCCGGCAAATGGCCCTTCTTCCCTACGTGGTCGAATGAACGCGGAGGCGCCATGAAAGTCATCCTGAAAGAAGACGTCGAGAACGTCGGACGCAAGGGCGACTTCGTCAACGTCGCCCCCGGTTACGGCCGGAATTATCTCATCCCCCGCAAACTGGCCCTCGCCGTCACGGCCTCGAACATGAACGTCATCGAGATCGAGCGGACGACCCTCAAAAAGAAGGCCGAGGCGGAGCGGCGCTCGTTCCAGGATCTCGCCCAGAAGCTTAACGCCGTGACCCTGTCGTTCGCCCGGAAAGCCGGCGAGAAGGACCACATCTTCGGGTCGGTGAGCGCCGGAGACATCAAGGACGCCCTGGACAAGCTGGGGTTCGACATCGACAAAAAGCGGATTCTCCTCGACGATCCGATCAAGCGCCTGGGCAATTACGCCGTCGCGGTCAAGGTCTATCACGACGACAAGGCCGAGGTGAAGGTCGCCGTCGTCAAGGAAGAGGAGGCCGAAGCCCCGGCCGCCGAACCGGAGAAGGCCGAGCCCTGAGCGCCGGGCGCGGACCGCGCGGGCCTGCGAGCCCGGAAGGAGAGGAGCGGTGGAACTGGACCTTCTGTTCCTCAAGAAGACCCCGCCGCACAGTTCTGAGGCGGAGAAGACCGTCCTCGGCGGGATCCTCGTCAATCCCAAGAACCTCAACGTCGTTCTTTCGACGGTCGCGGCGGAGGACTTCTACCGGGACGCGAACCGGAAAATCCTGATCACGATCGCCCGGATGGTGGACCGGGGGCTCCCGATCGAGCTCCTCTCCCTCAGCGAGGAGCTCCGCCGCGAGGGATCCCTTGAGGAGACCGGGGGCGCGGCCTACCTGGCCTCGCTCATGGACGGCGTCCCGAAAAACCTGAACGTCGAGTATTACGCCAAGGTCATCAAGGAAAAAGCCCTCCTCCGGCGCCTGATCCTCTCCTCGGCCAAGATCATCACCGCGAGCTACGAGGAAAAAGAGGAGGCCGATGAGCTCCTCAACGCCGCTCAGGCGGCCATCGTCGATGTCGCCGAGCAGCGGATGCGCCAGGGCTTCGTTCCTCTGGCCGACGTCACCCCCGGGACGATGGCCTTGCTCGAGCGGCTGGCCGAGCGGCGCGAGGCCGTGACCGGGGTCGATACCGGTTTCCGCGACCTCAACAAGCTCACGGCCGGTTTTCACCCCGCCGAACTCGTCATCGTTGCCGCCCGTCCGTCGATGGGGAAGACGGCCTTGTGCCTGAACATCGCCCAGCATGTCGGGCTCAGGACCGATTACGCCGCGGGTTTTTTCTCCATGGAGATGTCCAAGGAAGCCCTCGTCATCCGGATGCTCTGCGCCGACGCCCAGGTGGACATCAAGAACGCCCGGACGGGATTAATCAGCGAGCGCGAGCTCGAGCGGCTGCGTTTGAGCGCCGAGACACTGTCGCGCGCCCGGATCTTTCTCGACGAAACCCCGGCCCTGACCTTGATGGAGATGAAGGCCAAAAGCCGGCGCCTCAAGATGGAAGGTCAGCTCGACATCGTCTTTGTCGATTACATCCAGCTCATGCGCACGACCGGCCGGTTCGAGAACCGCAACCAGGAGATGTCCTTCATCTCCCGCTCCCTCAAGGAACTGGCCAAGGAGCTGGCCGTCCCCGTCGTGGGGATCTCCCAGCTCAGCCGCGCACCCGAGAAGGCCCGCCGCGAGCCGCGCCCGCAACTCTCGGACCTGCGCGAGTCGGGCGCCATCGAGCAGGACGCCGACGTCGTCGTCTTCATCTACCGGCCGGAGAAGTACCTCGCCCCGGAGGAGCTTCAGCAGAACGTCGCCCTGCAAGGCCTGGCCGAGGTGATCGTGGCCAAGCAGCGCAACGGCCCCACCGGCACGCTTAAACTCGCCTTTCAGGACAAGTACGCCCGGTTCGCCGACCTCGAGTACACCTACGCCGATACGGAGGCGTGACGAATGTTTTTTTTCCGGGAACTCGGAGAGATCGCCCTGCTCGCCGGCCGGACGTTGCGGGGATTTTTCCGGCGGCCCTGGGAAAGCAAGATCTTTGTCCGGCAGCTCGACGAGATCGGGGCCCGGACCCTGCCCGTCGTCGCCTTGACGGCGGCCTTCGGGGGGCTCGTTTTCGGCCTTCAAACGTACATCGGCTTCCATCGTTACATCGGCCCGGGCTCGGAGGCCTATGGCGGTCCGGTCATCTCCCTCGGCCTGACCAAGGAGCTCATTCCGATCCTCGTCGGACTCATGGTCGCGGGCCGGGTCGGGTCGTCCATGGCCGCCGAGATCGGGACGATGCGCATCACCGAGCAGATCGACGCTCTCTTCACCCTGGGCGCCGACCCCGTTCGGTATCTCGTCGTCCCCCGGACGGCGGCGGCCGTTCTGATGTTGCCCTGCCTGACCCTGTTCGGCGACATGATCGGGATCGCCGCCGGATTGTTCTACAACGTCGTCCTCATGGGCGTGAACGGGACGGTCTATCTCCGCAATACCCTCCTCTATCTCGAGCTCTGGGACGTCCTGTCGGGCCTCTTCAAAGCAGCGGTCTTCGGCGGCCTCATCGCCCTCATCGGCTGTTCTCACGGCCTTCGGACCGAGGGGGGGGCCGAGGGCGTCGGTCGGGCCACGACCCGGGCCGTCGTATTCCAGAGCATTTCGATCCTTGTCGTCAATTTCTTCCTCAGCGAATTGCTCCCCGGGAGCCTGAGCCGATGATCCGCCTTGCCGGCGTCCGGAAATCGTTCGGGTCGAAGGTCGTCCTCGACGGCCTCGACCTCGAGGTCCGTCTGGGCGAGACCCTGGCCGTCATCGGACAGAGCGGGTCGGGAAAAAGCGTCCTCCTCAAGCTCCTCATCGGCATTCTCGCGCCCGACGCCGGTTCCATCGTCGTCGACGGGGTCGAGATCGCGGGGCTCCGGGGAGCGGCGCGACAGGCGATGACGCGGAAATTCGGGATGCTCTTCCAGGGCGCGGCCCTCTTCGATTCCATGACCGTCGGCGAAAACGTCGCCTTCGGCTTGGAGCGGTACGCCGACCTCGGCCGGGACGAGATCCGGCGCGTCGTCGCCGATAGTCTGGCCAAGGTCGGGCTTCACGAAATTGAGCATCTCCTGCCCCATCAGCTTTCGGGAGGGATGAAGAAGCGGGTCGGCCTGGCCCGGGCGATCGCCTACCGGCCGGAGATCATCCTCTACGACGAGCCGTCCACGGGAATCGATCCCATCCGGGCCGACGCGATCAATGAGCTCATCGTCCTTCTTCGAACGGAGTTGCGGGTGACGTCGCTGGTCATCACCCACGACATGGTCAGCGCCTATAAAGTCGCCGACAGGATCGCTTTACTGTACCAGGGCCGGATCGTCGCCCTGGGGACGCCGGAGGAGATCCGTCGTTCACCGGACGCCGTCGTCCAACAATTCATCCACGGACGGGCCGACGGCCCGATCGTAAACTGGTAAGGGAGCCGGAGCATGAGCCGCGAAGTACGCATCGGGATCTTCGTCGGGGCGGCGGTCATCGTCCTCACCGTCTTTATCTTCATCGTCGGTGACCTGTCCGTGCTTTTTCATAAACCGGGGTATTCCCTGAACGCGTTATTCGACACGGCGGCGGGACTGGACAAGCGGGCCGCCGTGAAAATGGCCGGTGTCCCCGTCGGCCATGTGAAGGACATCCGGATCGACGGCCGCAAAGCCCTGGTCGTCCTGACGATTTACGCCGGACGGGAGATCCCGAAAGGATCCCGGGCGACCTTCAGCCAGCTCGGTCTTCTGGGGGAGAAATATGTTGAGATTCTTCCCGGGGATACGGCCGACCCTTGTGTCGACGGCGATATGCTTCCGGGCAGCGTTACGGTCGGCTTCGACCAAATCGGCCCGCTCTTGTCCTCTCTGAGCGAAGAGATCAAATCCGCCGCCGCGTCGCTGCGCGGGACGCTTGACGAAGAAACGCGGGCAGGGGTCAAGCAGGCTTTGGCGAGCGCTGCCGGGGCGGCCGATGAGTTGAAGACCTTTCTCGGCGAGAATCGCGGGGAGCTGGGCCTGGCTGCGCGGGGCGCCGCGCGGACGTTCGACACGGCCGAAAAAGCTCTGACCGGCGCGGCCTCCGACCTTGAGCGAACGTTGGCCCTGATCCGGGACACCGTCCGGGAGAGCGGCGAGGCTCTCCGCTCCGACCTCGAGACGATCCGGCGGCTCGCCGGACGAGTCGAGGAATCCCTGAATCTCTTCAACGCTTCGCTCGCCAAGATCAACCGCGGAGAAGGGACGGCGGGCCGGCTCGTCCAGGATCCCGCGCTCTATGAGGAGGCGCGGGCCGCGGTCCGCGGCGTCGCCTCGACGACGCGGGGATTGTCATCGCTCCGGGCCTCTCTCGACATCCAGGCCGGATATTACGGGAGGAGCGAACTCGTCCGGGCGGGAATCGCCGGAGGCTTGTGGCTGACGCCGCGTTCGCTTCTCGAGGCGGCTCTTGTCCGCGACCCTTGGGACGAGAGCTTCCGCTTCTCCCTCCAGGGCGCTTACCGGTTCGGCAACGTCGTCCCGCGCTTCGGGTTCATCGAGTCCGAGTTCGGCCTGGGAGTCGATTACTACGGCGGCGGCGACCGGTGGCGCCTCAGCCTCGAAGGGTTCGATTGGAACCGGGCCGATAGCCCCCGTTTCCGCTTTGCGGCACGGGTCTTTCCGTGGGCCCGCTTCTATCTCACGGCCGGCCTCGACGACTTCTCCCTCGCCCGCCGACGGGAAATCTTTCTCGGCCTGGGTCTCGTCCTCCGATGAAGACAAAAGCCGTTTTCATCTGCCAGAGCTGCGGGACCCGATCCCCCAAGTGGCTGGGCCGATGCCCGGGGTGCGGCGAGTGGAACACCCTGGTCGAGGAGGTCGAGGATGAGATTGTCGCGGCGGTGGAAGAATCGTTTCCGCCGGCCGAACCCGTCGCCTACCGGGACATCAAGGAAGTTTCCAAGCCGCGCGCTCGGGTCAAGATCGACGAGGTCAACAACGTCCTCGGCGGCGGCCTCGTCCGCGGCTCGCTTGTTCTCATCGGGGGCGAGCCGGGGATCGGCAAATCGACCCTTCTCCTCCAGATTTCCCGCGATTTCGCCGGGGCGGGCGAGTCCGTCCTCTATGTTTCGGGCGAGGAATCGATCGAGCAGATCAAGCTCCGGGGCGACCGGCTGGGCGTCGGAGACGGGCCGCTCTACCTTCTCGCCGAGACCGGCCTCGAGCGGATCCTGGACCGGGCGGTGAAGCTCCGGCCCCAGCTCTTCATTCTCGACTCCATCCAGACCGTCTATTCCGGCAAGCTGGCCTCGAGTCCGGGGACGATCAGCCAAGTCCGGGAAGTGGCCAACCAAGTCTTCCGCTTTGCCAAGCGCCACAACGTCCCGTCGTTTCTCATCGGCCACATTACCAAGGAGGGGTCGCTCGCCGGGCCTAAGTCGCTCGAGCATATGGTCGACGTCGTCCTCCTTTTCGAGGGCGAACGCGACCATAGCCACCGGGTTCTCCGGGCGCTCAAGAACCGCTTCGGCCCCGTCTCGGAGCTCGCGATCTTCGAGATGACGACGGCCGGGCTCCAGCCCATTCCCAATCCTTCGGCCTTCTTCCTCAAGGAACGTCCGGCGGGCGAGGCGGGCAGCGCCGTAACGGCCACGATCAAGGGCACCCGGCCCCTCCTCATCGAGATTCAGGCCCTTGTGTCCTCGACGCTCTTTTCCGCGAACCCCCGGAGAATGACGGTCGGGCTCGACCACTATCGGGCGGCCATGATCCTGGCCGTCCTGGAGAAAAAATTGGGCTACTCCTTCGCCGGTGAGGACATCTACCTCAACTGCGCGGGAGGGATCGAGGTCGAGGAGCCGGCCGCGGACTTGGGGATCGTCCTGGCGGTCGTGTCCAGTCTCAAGAATCGGCCGGTGCCGTCGAATCTTGCGGCCTTCGGCGAGGTCGGCTTGTCCGGAGAAATCCGCTCCGTCGGCCAGGCCCTCTCCCGGGTCAAGGAGGCCGCCTCGCTCGGGTTCACGACCGTCGTTCTCCCCGAGGCCGGCGCCGCGGCCTGCGGGCGAGAGGCGCCTTCGGGAGTGCGGCTCGCCGGCGTCCGCACGGTCGCCCAAGCCGTGGACCTCGTTTTTTGATATGATAGAGGGGTATTTATGACCCTGATGTCGAAGGAATCAAAGATGGGCATTCTCATTTTTCGGGCCGTCCTCATCGCTCTCGTAGCCGCGGCGGGGTACTTCTTTCCCGCTTTCGGGCTCGACCGCCGGATCTCGGCCGGCGTCGCCTTCCTCTTGGCCGGAGTCATCATGTACCTCGAAACGCGGATCCGGAAGACCCAGTTCAAGGTCATCTGGGGCTCGACCGTCGGTACGTTCGCCGGAGTCCTCCTCGGCTGGGGGCTGGGATCCATCTATCAATCGATCGCCGCAGACGGCCCGACCGCCTTTTTTATTCGGATCTTCTTCCTGATCATCATGCCCTACATCGGGTTCCTCGTCGGGACGCGCAAATCGGAATGGCTCGACCCGGCCTATCTGTTCCGCTTTTTCCAGGAAAAGAGCGTCGGGAGGAGCTATAAACTCCTCGACACCTCGGTGATCATCGACGGCCGGATCTCGGACCTTTGCGATACGGGCTTCATCGAAGGCACGTTGGTAGTCCCTCAGTTCGTTCTCAAGGAGCTCCAGCTCGTGGCCGACTCGGCCGACGGCCTCAAGCGCCAGCGCGGCCGGCGCGGCCTCGACATCCTCGACCACCTCCAGAAGTCCAAGAGCGTCTCGGTCATGATTACGGAAATGGATTTCCCCGACATCCGGGACGTCGATTCCAAACTCATCGAGCTGGCCAAGCGTCTCGACGCCAAGATCATCACCAACGACCTCAACCTCAATAAGGTGGCCCGGTTGCGGGGCATCGCGGTTATGAATATCAATGAACTGGCCAACGCCCTCAAACCCGTGGTCTTGCCCGGGGAGGCCATGCGGGTCTTCATCATCAAGGAGGGCAAGGAGAAAGACCAGGGCGTGGCCTATCTCGACGACGGGACGATGGTCGTCGTCGACAATTCCCGCCGGATGATCGGTCACAACGTCGATATCGCGGTCACCTCCGTCCTCCAGACGACGGTCGGCAAGATGATTTTCGGGCGGTACAACGAAGAAGCGAAATGAGGACGACCTTTTCCGTGTCATGCGGATTTATCAAGACGAGGGGACGGACTCGCTCCCCGGTCCGGTTCTTCACGCCCTCACTCCGCCGTTCGGCTCGGCGGCGAAGAACTCGCATCCCGGCATTGATTTTACGGGAGTCGACCGGGACGCTCAGACAACATCGCCGGCCGGCTACTTCCGATCCGGCTTCCCTCGCCGTCCGGGTCGTGAGGACTAAACCGGACAGGTCCGCTCGGTCCGTCCTCCCGTCTTCTCGAACTTAATCCGCAACGAATGTGAGAAAATTTATTTTTGAGCGCAATTAGCATGAAGAGCGTGGCCGCGGTCATCGTCGCGGCCGGGGAAGGCCGGCGCTTTGGGGCGGCCAAACAGTTCGCCGCGTTGGGCGGGCGGCCGCTGGTCGAATGGAGCCTGGCCGCCTTCCAGGCCCATCCTCTCATCGAGACGATCGTCCTCGTCCTCCCCGACGACGCCCGAAAGGTCTTCTATCAGACCAAGTTTTCGAAACTGGCCGACGTGGTTCCGGGGGGATCCGAGCGCCAGGATTCGGTGACGAACGGGTTCCGCCGCCTCGACCCGGCCGTCACCGGGATCGTCCTCGTTCACGACGGGGCCCGGCCCTTCGTGACCGCCGACCTCATCGACCGCGTGACCGCGGCCGCGCGCGAGACGGGAGCGGCCGTTCCCGTGGTCCCCCCCGAGGACACGATCAAGGAGACGGCCGAAGGACGGATCGTCCGGACCCTCGACCGCTCGCGCCTCGGCCGCGCCCAGACGCCCCAAGGATTCGCCTATGAGCTCCTGGCCCGGGCCCTGGCCGCGGCGCGGCGGGACGGAATCACCGGGACGGACGAGGCCGCCCTGGTTGAGCGGCTGGGCGAGCCCGTGGCCGCGGTCGCCGGCGATCCGCGCAACCTCAAGATCACGACCCCGCTCGACCTCGAAATCGCGGAGGTTTATGGCCATGAAAATCGGCTTGGGCTATGACCTCCACCGCCTCGTCCGGGGCCGGCCGCTTTATCTGGGCGGCGTCGAGATCCCCCACGGAAAAGGACTGCTCGGTCATTCGGACGGCGACGCCCTCATCCATGCCCTGATCGACGCCCTGCTCGGCGCGGCCGGCGAGGGAGATATCGGATCTTTGTTCCCGGACACGGATCCGGCCTTCCGGGGGATCCGGAGCCCGGAGCTCCTTCGGGCGGTCACGATTCGGTTGCGGAAGAAGGGATTTCGCGTCGCGAATGCCGATGTCGTCGTCGTCGCCGAAGCGCCCAAGCTCGGGCCCCATTTCGCGGCGATGAAGAAAATCCTGGCCCCGATCCTGGAAATCGAGGAGACCGCCCTCGGCCTCAAGGCCAAGACCAACGAAGGCCTCGGCCTCATCGGGAAAGGCGGGGCGATCGCCTGCTGGGCCGTCGCCCTTCTCGAACCCACCCCACTCCGGGAGGTTCTGGGGAGCCTTAAAACATAAGCCGGAACATTATTTCTGCGAGGAACCTTTTTTTTGAATTTTTTGTCTCAACAGGTCAATTTCCTCTTGGCTCCATTCTCGCCCAAAGTGTTCAAGAATTGCTGATTTGAATTCGTTCGCCAGGTCGGCATCTAATTTTGTCATTAATCTTAAGGCGGGGTCTATTGCATAGGATTCGATAAGTCTCCTACCGTGGTTATCAAGAATTTTTTGGATCGTTTTCATACCGCGTTCTTGAAAAATTCGATTTTTCGTATAGCCGTCGAGCGCATCGCATAATATCTCGACAATTCCGATATCTTTTTCTTTTGCCAGGGTGGTCAGTATCAGATCAATAATTTCTTCCTGGAGAAAGACCAATCGACTTTCGATTTCGATATCAAGTTTTTCTTGGATCGTTTTTAGGATTATTCTTAGAAGCCGGGCGCTCGCGATTTTTGTGTATTTTTTTGTCGAGGTGAAAACGGCAACGTGTTCTGGATCGTAGTCTTGGAGTTCGAGATGTTCACTTAATCCTTTCAATTTCGTTGGGCATTCGGACAGTTCCCAATCGTTAGCCGCGTTGCCGCGCAGATTCGTGATTGCGTCAAGCAATATCCAAGCAAACAGAGACGATCGGGACCGGATGCCTCTTTCATAAAGTTGATATAGTGAATCCTTGAGCTTCTGGATTCGCCCGAGTTCTTTATCTTCAATCGTTGTTTCGGAAAATTCTTTCCCGCAGCCTGGACACTCGAATCCATCAGGTAAGGGAGGTTTATGATATTGGATTGGGACTCCACACCAGGGACACTTAATGTTCATGTGAAAATTCCTCCTTAAAGGGCGAGTTCGGAAGAACTTATCTTGATTCCAGCAACTCTTGAATAGTCAGACCGATGTCTTTGGCGATCTGGCGAAGGAGGATCGGGGAGATATCCCGACCTTGATGGAGGGGAATAGTTGTCCCGCGTCCATCGGAATGTCGAAACTGTTTATGGCTGCCTTTTTGGCGGACTTCTTGGAAACCCAAGCGCTCCAATATAGCGATGACTTCGCGCGGTTTGAGGACCGGGATGGGTCCCATTTTTTACAGCACAGTGACGTGTTGAATGCCTACGAATTCCGTTTCTAAACGGGGGTCGCCGTCCTCAAGAAGAAGCTCGATGACTTCCTTCATGTTTTTTTGGAGTTCGTCGAGCGTTTCCCCTTGAGAATGAGCGCCCGGAAAACCTGGGACGTGACCGACATAAAGTCCCGTATCGGGACATCGTTCGACGACGGCCGTGAACGTTTTCATTGAAGTTCCTTCTAATCCGAGTTGGACCCATTATATCACATCGTCTGTCTTGTTATTCGCATATCGCGTCGCCTCGGCCGGAACATGTCATTGTGATGTCGAGAAAGGAAGGCGAAGGGGCGACCCGGACGGCGGGTGGCCTTTCCGCCGCCGACACGGAGCCTAGGACTTCCGGAAGGTGTTTTGGATTTGCCGCCGTCTTTCCATACGCGAATCTTGCCGTCCGTCGGATGATTCATTTCCCGGCTGAAGGAGAAAGAGTCTATTCTTTGATTTCTGATGGGGGCGATGAAAGGCACCCTGATGCCCCCCGTAGCGGAGGGGGGACCCGCCTTCAAGGCGGGGGGAACCGACGGGACTGGTTCCCCGGGGTCGGGGGGAGAAGGGTGCCTTCCGAAGCCGCCGCGCGGCCTTGATTTTAGACCGGCGGCGCGATATGCTCACCCCATCCATGGAGGAGGTCAGCCCATCATGAAAAACGGCGCGCGAATCCTTGCGTTTTTTGGCCTGGCGGTGCTCCTGCTCGCCGGCGTCTCGGCCCAGGAGTTTCAAAGAGGCGGTTTCGAGCCGCGCCCGACGAAGGCGTACATCGTCGGCGGCGTCCGCCATGGGGCGAGCTATTTCCCCCGGGCGGATTATCCCTTCACAAAACCCAAGGTTCCGGGGGAGATCGATTTTGTCCACTATCACACTTATGACGAAGTGACGGCGATCCTCCAGAAGTGGGCCAAGGACTATTCCGCCCTCGTCGACCTCTATTCCGTCGGCAAGAGCTTCGAAGGCCGCGAAATCTGGCAGATGACCTTGACCAATAAAGCGACCGGCAAGGACACGGACAAGCCGGCGATGTTCATCGAGGGCAACCGCCATTCGGGCGAGGTGACGGGCGCCGAATCGGCCCTGTGGTTCGCCCGGCATATTCTCTCCAACTATGGAAAAGATCCCGAGCTGACCAAGCAGGTCGATACCAAAGCCCTATACATCAAAATTAAAAATAATCCCGACGGGGCGGAGCTCTATCTGAATACCGCCCAGTCCAATCGGAGTACGGTCCGGCCCTATGACGACGACCGGGACAATCTCCTCGACGAGGACCCGCCCGAGGATATCGACGGCGACGGTTTCATCCTCCAAGTCCGCAAGAAGGTCGAGCCTGGTAAAGGAACGATGATCATCGATCCGGCCGATAAATCCGGGCGTTTGATGATCCGGGCGACGGATGGGAAGGGCGACTACATCGTCCAGAGCGAAGGGATCGACAACGACGGCGACGGCCGGGTCAACGAAGACGGGATCGGCGGCCTCGACCTCCATCGCAACTATCCCGAGAACTGGCGGCCGATGCCGGGCCTGGACCTCACCGGCCGGGGCTGGACGCAAGGCGGCGCGGGCGAGTTCCCGCTTTCCGAGGTGGAAACCCGGTATGTCGTCCTCTTTCTCCTCCAGCATCCCAACGTCTCCATCGTCCAGACCATGGACACGACCGTCCCGATGCTCCTCCACGGCCCGTCGACGAGCCGCATGGACGAATCCATGTTTCCGGAGGATATGAAGATCTACAAAACCTTCGACGAGGAAGGGAAAAAAATCACGGGATACTCCCGGGCCGGAGACACGTATTTCGATTATTCCACGGGAGGCGAACGGGGCGGCGGCATGAGGCGGGGCGGCGAAGGCCCCGGCGGCGGGGCGGGCGCGGGCCGTCCGGCGGCGGCCGAGCCTCCCGAGCCCCCGCGGGGCTCGCCCTTGTTCGGGCATTCGCCCGATTTCGGCTATCTTTACTACGGCGCGGTCTGGTACGGCGACGAGCTCTGGAACGGCGGACGTCTCAAGGACTATGACGGCGATGGCCGGGTCTCCCAGCTCGAACAGCTCCGCTTCATCGACGAAGATCTCGGCGGCCGCTATTTCAAGCCTTGGACGAAGGCCCGGCATCCGGTCCTCGGCGAGGTCGAAATCGGCGGCTTCAATCCGAAATTCTGGAATCAAAATCCGCCCGTCGAGCTCCTCGAGGAATGGATCAGGAAGGAAGCCCTCTTTAATCTCTACCTGTATAAAAAACTCCCCCAAGTGAAGGTCGTCGGCGGAACGCTCGCTCCGATGAAAAAGGAAAAAGACACCTACGAGCTGACCGTCAGCGTGGCCAACGAAGGATTCCTCCCGACCGCTCTGAAGATGGCCGACCGGGTCAAGATCGTCCGGCCCGATAACGTCTCGATCACCCTTCCTTCGGGGGTGGAGATCGTCGGCCGCAGCCGGCAGGACCTCGGCTATCTCCAGGGCGGCGAAACCAAGCTCGTCAAATTCAAAGTCAAGATGGCCCAGCCGGTTACGGGGGAGGCCGAAGTAACCCTCAGCTCCACCCGCGGCGGTGTGGCCAAGGGGAAAATCAAGATCGGCTAAAGGATTAAACCAGGTCCATCTTGCCCGGATCGT
>Ga0315284_10006890_pt1 | contig 16199 bp, 13 predicted proteins | sample YL17G09_16_MG_FD_203696 | JGI IMG/M metagenome (GOLD analysis project Ga0315284, IMG submission 203696) | Sediment microbial communities from Yellowstone Lake, YNP, Wyoming, USA - YL17G09_16 | ecosystem: Environmental > Aquatic > Freshwater > Lake > Sediment | place: USA: Wyoming | collected... | reverse complement strand
TAGCCACTCGGGCACCCATCCACAAATAGCCGGCGGACCGACTTGAACGGACGACCAGCTGATTACAAATCAGCTGCTCTACCAACTGAGCTACGCCGGCAACCGCGCGACCATGTTCTGTCAAATGCCCAAAAGACAAAAATTCAATTATATCTCATAAATATAAACTGTCAAGATAAAAACACAATTTTTCCTTAATTTATAATCGTCAGGAAAAGGGCGAGACTTATGAAGACCGTACAAAGCCTCACCGCCGAGCCGTAACTCAGTAATTAGTTTTCACGCATTACGGATTGGCGCAGAGGTGTATCTTTTTCAAATAGCGTCTTGATTAAAAAAAGAAAAGACGATGTCTTGCGTGCAAATACAGCAAAAACGAAGCTCTTTATGCGTCTAATGATAAATTACTTCGTCAGCTGTTATTAGCTGATCATCGCTAAAAATAAATGTTGAAGGCTCATGAGAATTCAAAATGCTCTTTGAATTTGGGCCAAATTCAGGACAATCTACACTAGTTGAAATACTATAAAGTGTATCGCCAGTGTAATCTGATTGAAATTGATTGTCAACTCTTACACAAATTCTAGAGAGCCCTGATTTTTTTGTGAAAATACCATAGAGATACATGTCATAATAATAATGACTCCCGTCGCCAACGGCTCCCATATCAAACTCGATACTCCCATCACTTACATACTCGTTCAATTTAGCCAAACCTTTTTCAAAGATGAAAAATTTCCTGCTCCTTAACATATCTTGAAAAGAAGTATCAAGATTCCCGAAATGATTAAGGTAATTATTTACAAGTTGTATTATTTTTAAATAAAAGATATCTGAGAAACCGAATAAGAATTTCTCCTGAGCTGTAAACGAATTTTGTGGATGAGGGGACCAAGAAGATGGAACAGACTTGTATGAACCATCCGGATTCAATTCGTCCTGGATAAATAATTCAACATTATCTTCTATTACCTTCCACGCAAGTTGCCCCGCCTGGGATTTTTCAATATCAACATCAAGATAATATATTTTTGCCTGAATATTATTCAGCCTTTCATAAAATACTTTGCCGATATGTTCCGGATTCTGAGGATCAGGCACGCTATGCATAATCATCAGAGGTTTGTCGTTATAGACGCATCCGGGCCAGAAAACCATAAAGCCATCGGTTAGATCCTCTAACCGATCCGGTAATACGCCATGGCTGGATTGGTAAGCCGCGCAAGCATCATTTATCGTCTGCATTAATGGGAAATCGTATTGCATTGATAGTGATCTAAGCTCACCGGTTTGTGTCTCTGATAAAGAACCTCGCGTGTCAACAGGTTCTTTTGACTCATCTTCAGACAATATTGGTGTTGGGGAAAATATTGTTAATGCCAAGACGCAACTCAAAGCAATCAAAAATCTCAAGACCAAATTAATCCTCACGAATTTTCCGGTTTTGAATATTGCTCTCATAACCAGACCTCCGAAATGCCCCAGCTGTTTGAAATATAAAGTTTGAAGGAAATTCTAAAGTTAAATATACACACACACACACATGCTGTCAAGATCCAATCTTCACTTTTTATCTGATTATAATCGATTTAAGTAAAAGAAGAATCATTATAGAATCTATCCCAATAGCGGTAGCGAGAGTTCTGAAAAAGAAAGGAAAAGAGAGATTCCTCAGCAAAATTCAGGATTTGACATTTAATAAATAACTGTAATAATGGGGAATTCCAGATGTCAAATCCTGAATTTTGCTTCGGAATGACATGGATATGGCTATTTTTCATAGGTCTCGGTAGCTTGTATCAACATGTGTCGCGATGATATAATCCATATGGGAATATTACTCAAAGGGGTGGTTTTGTTTTTTTCATCGAAATGGCCTTCCTTATTTTTCCGTCTGTATCAAGCAAGGATAACGAAGTTATTACGGAAGAGACCGTAATAGAAAGTTATTTTAAAATGCCGGATTTGAGATTTAAAATACCTTGCATTCAATCCCCTAATTATTCGGGAGGTCGATATGCGCATGATGCTTAAGATAACGACGATAACACTTGTGGCCTTCATGATATTTTCCGGATGTTCAGGCAGTTCGAAATCGCCTGTAATCCCTGATAAACAGAATGCCGATGCGGTTCCAGTCGCCGACCTAAGCAATGTTCAAGGTGGGGATCTGCTGCTGTGGATGTACGATGTCACAATCGATCCTGTTTCTTTAACATGGGAAATGGAGCTAATCAAAAACCGCAATGCAGGAGCAATTGGCGATTCGTATGAGATCGAGATTGGCAAATTCCTGACCGGATTCTGGAAAGGCATCGAATGCCAGGACTGCCTGAGGATACAGAATATCGGGCTTCATGGGAATGGCGATATATGGCTCGATATCGGGCTGCGACATCCGTTCGACCTTCAGTATCGCTTAACGAAGCGAGCCGACCTTGATGTTTTCGACCCGAGAGTGATACTGATAGTCGATGGCACTGACAATCGTTTTGTGCAGACGAATGGAGTAGGAACTGATAATGAGCCGATCTCCGGCAATTTCAATTTTTTAAAAAACGCGGATGGGTACACCAATCACTTCGACAACAGGGCGGAGATACCTGAATTTATCGGCACACCGAGAAACTATCAGGGCAACCTAAATCCATTCAAATATTTCTTTGTCGATACAGACACCGATGCGCTTATTTTCGGCAAGGAGAATCCGGAGCATCGAATGCGCATGGGAAGCCAGACTGATGTTCAGCGTTTCAGAATCGCAAATCCGGGTGGCGGTTCAACATTCTCTTTCGTAATGGCTGTTGAGGTCAGCTATGTCCAGGCAGCGACATTGTTCACTCGTCTTTCACCAGTCTATCATGTACCTGAAGGAAACCAGAAAGAAGCGTATCGCATAACGACAAATCTTCCAAGGACAATTATCGAGGGTGATGTTAATCCTTTAAGCTACAATGTTTTCGTGGAAGACTGGCAGAACACCACGCCAATTGGACCTCTTCCAATCCAGGTGCGAGCCATGAGTGATGTTAAGAGAGTTACCGTAGAAATCCCGGGAGTATCATCAGCGCTTGGTAACCAGATGTATCCCGCGAGTGGTGGCGGTATCATGTATAATCCGTATGTTTTCAACTTCATAATGCCATTGGATCAATCTCCAACCGCTGCTGGAAGCCCCTATCTCGCCCTGATCGCGGTCGAGGATGATCTCAACGATATACTCAGAGCCGATTATTATTACAATAGTGAACCGCTTGATGATTTTGTCGCGTATAAAATCATTCCCGTCAATGTCATACCTGTCGGAACTCCTCCCGCAATAACCATATACAATTACGCCGTGGACTGGGGCAAGGGAACATGCGTGATTTCCGGTCAAATTATGTATCTCGATGCGACAAGCAATGTCACCTTGACGCATAACACTTTGACTTACCCGATGTATGTCGATTTCGATGGCACATTCGCTGTCACAGTGGTTCTGATAATCGGACCGAATACGATTTCGATAGATGCTACCAATTCATTCGGAGCGGATAACGCGTCAATACCTCTCATCAACTATTCACCGATACCGCTTCCAGCTTTCAGAATAACCCTTTACTGGGAACCAACTGTTGCGGATCCTCTCGATTCGACAGATATGGATTTACATCTGTGGAATACCAGCGATGTCCATTGCTTTTATGATAATAAAATGATTGATAACGCAGTACTCACCATTGATGATGCCGATGGATACGGTCCGGAGAATATCGATGGAAGGTTAACCAGCGGCGTTTTACCTGATGGATTTTATCCTGTCGCTGTCAATTATTACTCAAATCATCGTGGGATATTAACTCACTCAATTCAGTGTACTGTCCGGGTATTACTGAATCCGGGAACTATGAATGAAACTACGAATACATATAATTTCACTTTGTCGGAGGAGGATTACAATTCAAGCCTACATTATCCAGTAACGGTCAGCACGAATTCATGGTACAGGGTTGTAGATATCGGCGTTGTTGGAAACGTCGCGGCGGTGTATGTGCCTGATACAAGCCACAATTTGCCGTATTGAGACCGCAGTGTTAGTAATGATTATTCGAACTGATTAACGTTAACCTTGAAATTTCAAGAGGAGGAAAAAGATAAGCGCGATGAGAGCCAAAACTACCACAATCGCACCGATAAATCTCGCCTCAATCGCTTTCGTAACCATATCGTCACTAATCAAACCGAAACGCTTTCTAATTCGAGTGATTTTTACACGATCCTCCGCGCCAAGATAATCCACACCCGCACTCAGTTCAACATGATGCCGCACCTCGTGTTTTACGGTTTTTATAATCTCTCTCGCGAGTAATTTTTCCGGCAGATGTCCCATCGTCGCCATGAAAGAGCCGTAGAATAATCTTATCCCTCGACCCATCATGTGATCAGTGAAATATTCCCCGAGGATATATGTGATGCCTTCCTTATCCACCTTAGCCTCTGGGATTATGCTGATGCCAAGATTGAGATTCGCTTTGACAGGCTCAGGTAATTCTCCGAACGCGGACATCGCGATATTTTCAAATTCATCGATAGTCATCGTACCGCGAATATTATATCAATTTGCGTAATTCGTGCCGTGCACGACTTTTATATTATCTGATTTTGTCAATCCCTTTTGTTATTACCTTGCAGTTGGATTCGCCAACGGAAGCCAGAATAATCCGGGGCATTTCATAGTCGGCTGGTGCGACGCCTGTGCATTTGTCGTGGATTAGCCGGTTTCAGAGGATTCGTCATCGAACATAAAAAGGATTGCCTTGCAGCGACGAGCGTTTTGTCTCACGTATTGCGCGTTATGAGGGGAGGGAGATAAATATCTGGGATCAGGGACATTTGCGAAAGCTGATAAAACGCAATAAAGTGCTCTGTCCCCTTTTTTTCATGCTAATATTTTAGGTTTTGAGAATCTTAGTTGCTAATTTTTAACACGTATCCTTTTTGGTGGTTTTTTTTAAGATATCTTGAGTTTATGCTTGAGATTGGTATAATTATCATAAGAGATTAGGAAATCAATTTCTAGAAGGGATCAAATCATTTTGAAATATCTTTTTAAAAAACCAACAGTTAAAAAAGTAATTTTTCAAATTAAGTTTCCGAGTCTATTTTCTATGGAACTTAAGGTTGGGGAACTACAGGACAAGATAATTAGAGAATTTCCAGAATCCTCTTTATCCTATATTCATCCTATGTTTTTAACGCAGATTGGTCCTGAGGGAAAAAAGATAGAACCGCCAAAAGAATTAACTAATGTCGAAAAAGTATGGCAGTTTATATCCCCCAAAGGATATAGATTGAATGTGCTCATAAACAGTTTAGATATTAGTTCTGATCTACATAAGTCATATGATAATCCCAAAGCAGAACATCGTTTTAGAGATGTAATTGAATCTGTTCTAGAGCCTTTTTTCAGCCTTACTAGGATACCAAATTTAAATAGAATAGGCTTACGTTATATAGATGAATGTCCAATTCCTCGCATTGATGATAGTGAGTTTAAGAAATGGTATAATACGGTTCTACCTCTTAAACGATTTTCATTAACTACCACAAATGAAATGTCCTTTAGAACTGTTACAAAAGTTGATAAATACTATTTAATGTACTCGGAGAATTTTATATTAATTAAAGATAAAAATAAAATGACTCATAAATTCTTATTAGATTTTGATGGGTATGCTGAGAATATTCCTTCAGATAATTATTTAAATATTACTGATAAATTACATCAGATAATTTCTGACTGCTATTTTGAAACCATTAAGAAGCCAGCAATTGATCGGATGAAACCCTTATAGGTATATGACTATGCAAGAAGATTATAAAGCAGATTTGAGTTCGGGTACAGGTAATATACTAGATGACTCTAGATTTCTTATTAAAACTTTTTATTTTGGCATTTTTGAGATTAAAATCAAACTAACCTTAAATAATGAAATCGTTGAAATATTGGAAGTAAAGATTAAGAAAGATTTTTTATCACTTCGACAAAAACTAAAACATGCAAACTATCATGATGATGAAGAAATTTTTGATGAAGAGGAATAAAAAGGCATGTTTTATGAAAATAAAAAACCTGATTCTTTAAGGCTTGGTGATATTCTACAGGATTTTTATTCTGTTATTCCAATTATTGATAATCCTAATTCAGAGTTATCTAAACAAAATTTATCAATAGATATTTCTTATAAATATCATGTTTTGTTATCGCCTTGTTGCTCAATCAAAGATGGAATTTTACTATTATCTCCATTATTACAAATCGACGATTTATTTTTTAATATTAGATATTTTAGAGAAAATCATTTGTTATTCAATGAAGAAGTAGCTAATTACAAAAGGTATTCAGAAAAAAGATGGGGTAAGTTGTCTGAAAAAGAAAAGGAGCGTTCAGAAATGAAGGAAATAAAATACGCATTTTATCATTATTTCTTTTTTGAGGAGCATGATAAACTAGAGAAATATGAAACTCGTATTGGTAAAATAAATTATTATATGATTGATTTTAGAAAAATATTTAGCATCAAATGCTGCAAAATACAAGCTAAAAATGGTAGGCAAATAGAACCTCCATTAGAAACAAAAATATTGGAATTAACTGATCAAGCAAGAAATATTTTAAGAGACAAAATTGTACATTTTTTTCATCGCCCATCATTAGAAGATACAATAATATAATGTGACTGTTGCAAAAAGCATGTTAACCAAAAAATGGGGACAGTCCACAAGGCTTTACTTCCTTAGCGCTCTATAAGCCACATTTTACCTATACCCTTTGCTCAAGTGATTTACTTATTCGGGACAGTCCCCATTTTTTCCGACTTTTGCAATGGTCTTAAGATATAACTTCGTGATAAATATTTCATAACGAATTACTTGATAAACGACTCTGGGATGCAGGTAATCAGGATTTCATTAGCGGGTCGCCCCACTGGTCAAGCAGTCTGAAGGCGACCTCCTCAATCGCTCTTGATGCGGCGCTGACGGGGGAATGGCGAATAAATGGAACATGCTTACGCGATGCCTCCTCGACATCCCTATCCGATGGGATCATGCCGATGCAGTTCAAGCCCTTGCCGAGGAATCGTCCGGTAACACCTCTCAGCGATGCCGCGACTCGACGCCCCTCATCGCGAGTCGCCAAACGATTTATAATCACATGCATCCTCGGCGCCCTATCCTCAAGATGGCCCGAAATATATTTGATGACGCTGTAAAGGTCCATCACGGATGCCGATTCCGGAGTCGTGATGAGAAGAACATCGGTGCTCGATGCGAGTATGTCGTATGTCGGACGTCCTATCCCGCTTGTCGTATCGCAAACGAGGAAATCCGCCCAGTCATCGTGCATAGCAATATCCGGAATCAACTCTTTTATCCGATTATCCGGGACAAGGCGGCTGATCTCACCCGCCATGCCGGGGATTAATCGCAGTCCCCATGGACCATCCATCAAAACAGAATCGTAATCGACTTTTTGTTCGATGAGATGTTGAATCGTGAATTTCGGATTCAGTCCCAGAAGATAATCCACATGACCCATCGAATAATCGGCATCGACGAGAAGAGTATTTTTTCCTCTAAGCGACCAGAACAGTGAGAGATTCAGTGCGAGGAATGTTTTGCCGACTCCACCTCGTCCGCTTGCGATTGAGATTATGCGTGGGGGTGGGCGTTTTCTGAGCCGACGGAGGAAAGCGCCCGATGGCAGGTCGCGCGTCAGTTCACGAAGTCGTCGAGCCTGGTCGTTTTCGTTCATACCCGTTACGCCTGCTTGCTGCTTTCGAGCGATCGACGCGCGATTAACTCAACAAGGTCGCTCTCGCTCGCGAAGATTATGTCATCCGGCACATTCTGTCCGTTGGTCAGATAACTGAGAGGCGTGTCCTCATCGAGGAGAAACTCAATTAGAGGACCGTAAGTTACTGTCTCATCGATTTTGCTCAGGATAAGAAAATCATATCCGGCATTTTTGAAACGCGCGGCTATAGCTTTCAAATCCGGTGTTTTAGTCGTCGCGCTGAGTACCAGATGCACCTCCGCACCAAGTTCGCCTTTTAGAAGTTCCGCAAGTTCGGTCATTTTTTCCTCATCGAGAGGACTTCGTCCGGCAGTATCGATTAAAACGACATCCTTGTCGGACTGCGATATAATCGCCTTTTTCAGCTCGAATGAACTGAAAACAACATCGAGCGGAAGATTTATTATTTGCGCGAATGTACGAAGCTGATCGATCGCCGCGATTCTATATGTATCCGCGGTGATAAGCGAAACGGATTTATCCTCGAGGAGAGCGAAATTCGCAGCGAGCTTGGCGAGTGTAGTTGTCTTTCCCACACCGGTTGGACCGATAAGGATTATCACTCTTTTACCATTTTCGCTTGCGATTCTCTCGGAGCGATTTTTAGCGACAAGCGATGTTACATATTCAACAAATCGTTCTTTTATCCTGTCGAAATCATCGTTTTCACCGGGAGCGGCAATATCCATGACACCCTCAGCGAGAGATCTCGAGACATCTTTCCTTACGCCATTTTTTTCAAGAAGTTGCCTGAGATATTCGAACCATCCTGGAAGAGGTTTGTTGGCATCCGGGATAGTTTCCTCTTGTTCGAGGGTTTTTAATCTTTGCTCCTCTCTGGACTTGATATCCTCAATCGCCAGGTGAAGGCTTTTGAGCTCATCAATTATATTTTTGATCGCCGGTGAATTATCGATATTAACCATTGTCGGACGTTCCACTTTCAGCTCGTCCTGTGAGAGTTTGCGTGGAGGGTCGAAATTCATTTTTTTATCTGTCGATTTGTCCTCACCGTTCGTGCTTTGTTTTTCCTCGACCATCGCGAAGATTCTAATCCACCTCGCGCCGCCGAATCCCCACAGACCGCCTTTTTTAAAAGTCTGCGTTTTGAAAATAGCGTTATCGCCAAGGTCGTGTTTGATCTGGAGCATCAGTCTCGGCAGATCGGTTTCCGGCCCTTCATACTTTCTGACTTTCATCGCTTCCCTCATCCAAATCAAGTATTCCAATCGCCTCGATTGGAACTTCCCCAACAATTTCGCCATATGAGACAACCATAAGGTCGGGATAATCCCGAGCGAGGATTTTCCGGAGTACCGGTCGATTCCTCGGAGACATTAGTATAACCGCTCTATAGCCTAAAGTCTCCACTTTTTTTAATAGTTTATTCAATTTGTCATGAAGTCGTTCGAGAATAGCCCCGGTCAAAACCGGGAATTCACCAGCGGCGGTTTTGCGAAGCGAATCCATCAACATCTGCTCAACCGCGCTCGAAACCGTTATCACGCGCACAACGCCCCCGCCAACATCCGCAACTTTCGATGAAATCTGTCTCGCAAGCCCCGACCTGACATATTCAGTGAGGATGTCGATATCCTTTGTCAGTCCGACTCTGTCCGCGATAATTTCAAGTATTTCAGGAAGACCCCTTATCGAGATCCCCTCTGAAAGAAGATTCTTTAGAACTTTCTGCACATCACCGAGACTCATCGCACCTGGAATTAACTCATCAACGACTGTCGGATATGTCTCCTTGACTTTATCGATGAGAGCTTTCAATGATTCGCGATCGAGAAGCTCATCCGCGTGACGACGAACGAGCTCGGTCAGATGGGTCGCAATAACACCTGATGGGTCAACAACTGTATATCCGGCAAGCTCAGCTGTTGAACGGATTTCCGGGGGTATCCAGAATGCTTTCATGCCGAATGTCGGATCTTTTGTCTCCACGCCGGGAAGTTCCTCTTCGACTTCACCGGGATTTATAGCGAGAAGCCTGTCGGCATGAACTTCGTATCTTGCTATTGGATTTCCCCTGAGCTTGAACTGATATTCTTGAGGCTTGAGACGAATATTATCCCTGATTCGAATCGGTGGAACGACGAAACCGAGTTCCTGTGCGACAGATCGCCTGATCCCGGTTATCTTCCCAAGAAGACCGGAGTCTTTGTCTTCGGATACAAGCGGTACAAGTGAATAACCGAGCTCAAGCTCCAGCTGTTCGAGTGTAAGAAAATCAAAAGCGGTTTCCGGAGGCGGCGGCTTGGGAGCTTCTTCTGTTGGACGAGTCGCTTTTTCAGCAGCCTCTCGTCTGGCTTGACCTATTAACGAATACGCGATAGCGCCAAGCCCGGCAGCGAGAGGGAACATGACAATTTTAGGCATCCCGGGAAACATCCCCAAAAGAAATACCGCACCCGCAGCCATAAGTAATGCCCTCGGTTGCGCGCTCATCTGCTTCAGAAGTCCTCTTGAGATATTCATATCTGTAGCAGCGTTGGTTACAATTACACCGGTCGCGACACTCATTAAAAGCGCTGGTATCTGACCTTGCAGTCCCTCACCAATAGTCAATATCGAATAAGTCTTGAATGATTCAGCTGCGCTGAGACCATGATAAACCATGCCTATTATAAATCCCGCGCCAATATTTACGAGTGCGATGATGATGCATACAACGGCATCGCCTTTGACATAACGTGAAGCGCCATCCATGGCACCGAAATAATCAGCTTCGCGCTCAAGGTCTCTTCTTCTGCGACGCGCATCATCCTCGCTGATTAATCCATTAGTCAAATCAGCATCAATTGACATCTGCTTGCCCGGCATCGCATCGAGAGTGAATCTCGCGGCAACCTCGCCTATTCTCTGAGCGCCATTTGCGATTACGATATAATTCACAGCAACCAGGATTACGAAAATCACAGCGCCGACAACGAAATTTCCCGCAATTACCCAGTTACCAAAAGTCTCGATAATCTGACCTGCATCCGCACGCAAAAGGATTGACCTTGTTGTGGATATATTCAATGCGATTCGGAATATTGTCACAATCAAAAGCCATGTCGGGAAAACAGAGAACTCAAGAGCCTCTGATATAAACATGGTCATTATGATTGTAATAAGCGCTGCGGAGATTGAGAAGGCGATAAAAATATCAAGCATCAGAGGAGGAAAAGGGATAACCATCATGATGACACTCATCACGATGACAAGAGGCAGAAGGGCATCGCTGACTCGAATCAGCTTGCCGGGAAATATTCTCTGGAGAAATAATTCCATTCCCTGGAAAGCTCCAAGTTTAGACATCGAAACTTATACAAAGTTTCGCATCCCCGGTTGAACGCCCTCCCGCGACTCCGTCGCAAGACATCATAACATAACCAAATAAAACTTAATAATTATAATGGAAGTTTTATCAATATTAAAGTTCGTTTCCAAAAATTCTTTAAATTTCCCCTTTCCTTGTCATGGACTAAACTCTGCGATAAAATGTCCCAAATCGCGTTGCATTGTGTTTTGTTATTTCAAATCCTGACGAGAGCTCGTATGCACATTACATTAAAGACATCATTGAAATATCTTGCAATCTCGCTCGTATTAATCTTTGCGGGCATAATAGCGACCATAATCGTAATGGAAATAATACGCTATTCCACGAGGGATGAGCTGAAAATGTTGAATCCCATGGCAACCGTTACAGATGCAGGGAATCTTCCGGAGATGCCTTTAAAAAAAATTGAAAAATCCAAAACCACATTCACACCGACAGCTGGATCTCTTGAGGGTTTCTTCCCGCCGATAAGAACAGATACCCCGATACCCTCCGAGTCGAAAAAAGCAAATAATTCAATTGATAACCTTCTCTTCGCGATGAGCTACTATTACCACGTTCCATCCGAAAAGGAAATGAATGAGTCGGTCATCGTCTGGGATCCCCAAAGCGGTTACTACCTTCCCGATACAGCATTCCCCGAAACGGCATTAGCGAGAAATGTGCGCTATCTCCTTTGTCTTACCATTTATCAGCGATTGTACCCCACCACCAAATATTTCGATGATGAAACAATCAGGATGAAAGCGCTTCTGGAAAAACAACTCGCAGATCAGCATCTCGACACATTACTAAGCACAAGCAGCATATTGCAACAAAGAATACCGGCTTATCTCTTTCATGACCTTCTTGAACTCGCCAACATAACCGGCGATCCTCTGTATCGGAAAGCATTCATCAAGGTCGGTGAAAAGTTAAGCGGTTACGCAAAGGCGCAGGCAGCGCTAATCAGAAATAACAGGGACAGAAGTGATAAAATCACCATGTTCGGCGATGCTGCGATGGCTTATATTTATGGACAGGAAACAGGCAAAATTGATTTTTTCGGAGATGCGCAACTCCTCATGGATGAACTGATGGAGCAGCTATGGGCTAAGAAATTCAACCTCTTTTACACGGACGCGACAATCGGACAGTATGGCAATATAACGGAGACTTTCATTACATCCGAGCAAATGGATGCGCTTATCAATATCACCCGGTTTGCCCAGGCAAGTGGCGATGAGGAATTGCCGGAAATAGTCCACCAGGTGCTTAAATCCATGGCTGACGGTGTAAATCCAATTGTTGATACTCAAAGACTTGGCTTCTTCAGACGATACAACGGCAAAAGCCAGACACCGCACACTGATTTCAAACTCGCGGAAGACCACATCAAATATCTTGAAGCGTGGATAAGGCTCAACATGCTAAAAAAAGGAGAATATGAACTTGTTTTAAACGGTGAGTTCGATGGTTATGAGATGTTTTTATACGATGATACCAACAATGCCATATATATGAGCTATGAAACCAATTGGCAACCGCGACCCGAATCGCAGGGTAAACCCTTGGTTTCAGTAGATGCCATATTGGCTTTTGTCCTCATCACTCTTCAAGATAGACGCTTCTCTGCGGAGAAAGCAACCGGGAGCTAAAGCTCGTATGTTCGAAAAATTTTTAAACTTTATGAGAAATATCGGGGAAATTATTAACAGACCGCTTTTAGGAAGCTTTTACATATATCTCATTCTTATCTGGCTTCTCAATATCGCCGATATACTCCAGACACTGATGTTGAAACAAGGCGGTCACTTGAGAAGAGAAGCGAACATTTTCATTAATTACTTCCTTGCCGAGGATGAATGGCTTTTCATATATGCAAAATTAAGCGCACTGTTATTTATAACCCTTATGCTGTTACGCGGCTATTATGACCGAAAGGGCACCACTATCGGAGGAACATACTATGGCCCGAAGGATATGCGACGAGCCATCATATTCCTTCTCGGTGCAGGTGTGGCTTATTATCTCGTTATCGTGCTCTTGCCTTTCGCTGCCCTCCTGATAGGAAGCTTCATCCATGGATATTGAGCCCGAAAGTGACATCTAATAGACATCGCCTTAATCCCTTCCATCTCTGGATTCCCATCGCAATAATCATAATAGTAATCAGCTACATGATTCCCGAGGGAGGGTCGATATATTCCTTTTTCCTGCCGGGTATCGGTGAACCTGAATGCATGATGCGCCGTCTGAGCGGTCTCTCATGCGGTACATGTGGAATGACCAGCGCCTTTGCGGCAATCGCAAAAAATAAATTCGAGACCGCTATTATCGATCATTCCCTGAGCATACCTTTATTCCTCGGTCTGATAATGCTTGGTGTAATCGCTTTATTTGACATTGCCGGGCTCAAAAAAATCTCAAATATCTGGTTCTCGTTTTACGAATCCAATCGACGTAAAATCCTCATAGGTGTGATAGCGCTGTTTCTGCTCGTTTACATAACCAGAATGATTGGGGAGATTCAATACGGATATTACAAATCGGGTGGTCTTGAGAAAATCCTATTCATCTGGTTTTTCATGTTCCGTCCTGATATTTAAGAGAGACCTGTCAATTTTCCCGTCCCCAAAAGAGATACTAATTATTGAGGTGTCAAATATGATTTGGAGCTCAGCCTCCTCTTCATGCAGCTATGACTGATGATATTAAAAAATCATCGTTTGCACAGTCTAATGTCATGACGCAAACCAGCTCCGACACGGAAAAAAGCTCACCTTCATCGAGTAACCAAACTTCCGCACAGCAATTACCCCAGACTGATGAAGCCCAACAGAACAAAGACGAAAGAAAAGGAACTCCTGTATCGGTAAAAGAATTGGAGGAAGATACTAAAAAGGTTCTGAGCTTGCTCTGGTCTTTCAAGGAAGTCCTGATCGAATTTCAGATGGATTTGCGCAAGCAGACGGGACAATCGTTAAAAGAGCTTGAGGGGCAGTTCAGGGATTTAACAAGGCGCATCGAGGCTTTCCATGAAAACCTTTGCCTTAAAAAGACACTCGCGGAAAAAATTCAATCGGTCAAGGACATAAACCAGGGACTGACCAACGCCATAGATGATATAGGCAACGAGGCTCATGAAGACCAGGCGCGTGTAATGGTCTCCGATAAATTCAATACAATTCTGAATACATACAGCGACATTATCGAAAAAGTGAGCCTTCTCGAATCGAACTTCGAGACACTTTTCAGGACTCAGAAAACAGTCCAGGAGCGCAAGGAGCTCCAGAGAGCCTCAGCAGCGCTGCCCGGTACATCCGCTATAATCAGGTCGCAGGAGCTAGAACGTCAGAGAATCGCAAGAGAAATCCATGATGGTCCCGCGCAGGCTATCGCCAATGTAATATTCAGACTCGATATAATCCATAAAATGATGTCTCAGAAACCGGAATCTGTTGCTGAGGAGATGACGAAAGCCAAGGAAATAGCGCAGGGAGCGCTCAACGAAATCCGTCATTTCATATTCGACCTCCGACCCATGACTCTCCAGGATCTCGGTTTAACAGCTACTCTGAAAAAAATAATCCAGCATAATCCATCAATGTCGGAGACAAAGGTCGAGCTCCTTATCGAGGGTGAGGAACATGTGCTCGACCCGGATATCGATCTCGCAATCTTCAGGATAGCGCAGGAATCCCTCAGCAATATCAAAAAGCACGCTCACGCCGATCACGCATGGGTGCACCTGAAATATCTCACGGATAAGGTGATTCTCATCGTCGAGGATGACGGGTGCGGATTCGACCTGAAAGGGAAAAAAGACAAACCCACTGATGAATACAGCTCATTCGGCTTGTTGGGTATGCAGGAGCGCGCTGATGATGCCAACGGAACGCTTCAGATAACCTCGCAACCCTTGCGAGGCACCAAAATCATCTTCACTGTCCCTCTGAATTAATTTCTCTTATCTCTTGCGTAACGACTTAGTGCTTTATCCAAGATGCTTCTCAGCGATTTTCATGATTTTGTCGTGAACCGTTGAATCATCCATCATTCCGTTGGGGATGAGAACTCCGCATGCGAAGTTATTCAAGGTGAAATACTCGCGCGCAGTTTTTAATACATCGCCTGCCGTAACCCGTTTCAGATGCCCCATGACGATATCCATTGGTATTATCTCACCAAGATACATCTGTGACATTCCGTTGCGCATCATCCTGTTCGATGACGATTCCAAACCTAAAAGCGTGCCGCCTTCCACAAAATCCCGCACTTTTTCAAGCTCGGTTCCGGTTGCTTTCTTCGATTTGATTTTCCTCAATTCACCGAGGATACGGTCTATTAGACGGAAAAGGAGGTCCGGCGCGGTTGCTGAATCTATGGTGAATACACCGGTTCCTCGTAATGGCGAATAACCGCAGTCGATATCATAAGTCAATCCTGATTTCTCGCGGATTTCCTGAAAAAGTCTCGCTCCCATTCCTCCACCAAGGAGAGTCTCCACTATGCTGAACGAATATCGTTCGGTCATATGCGCTGATGGCGCCGGGAATCCCATAACCACCGAGGCTTGTTCAAAATCACGCCTGTATATTTTCACACCCGGATTCCAATCAGGCTTTAGCGGTTTGATTTCATGCTCGATCGATCGTTCCTTGCACACCTCAACGTGGTTCTTCTGACCGGAAATCTCCTTCCACCATCCAATTACCGATTCTTTATCAACATCTCCCGAAATTGAAATAATAATCCTCGATGGATTGAAATGCTCGTGAAACCATTTTCGAATATTTTTCAATTTAATGGATGTTAGCGATTTCTCATCGCCCGCAATCGATCGCGCAAGAGAGCTTTTACCCCAAATCTGCTTCGAGAATTTTTCAAAAAGGAATTGCTCGGGGATATCATTTACCATGCGGATTTCCTCGAGTATGACCCCTTTTTCCTTTTCGATATCCGATGGAAGGAATCGCGGATTCAGTATCATATCGGCAATTACATTGAAGCCGCGTTTGAGATGTCGTGAGCCGATGCGTCCGA
>Ga0315284_10006888_pt1 | contig 16202 bp, 16 predicted proteins | sample YL17G09_16_MG_FD_203696 | JGI IMG/M metagenome (GOLD analysis project Ga0315284, IMG submission 203696) | Sediment microbial communities from Yellowstone Lake, YNP, Wyoming, USA - YL17G09_16 | ecosystem: Environmental > Aquatic > Freshwater > Lake > Sediment | place: USA: Wyoming | collected... | reverse complement strand
TAATGTTGCTTCTCAGGTTGAAATCCTCTCTGCAAAGTAGGCATCGAAAGCCAAAAGGAGGCGCCCATAGCTCAGATGGATAGAGCGTCGGACTACGAATCCGCAGGTCGCCCGTTCGAGTCGGGCTGGGCGCGCCAGTATAATCAAAGGGTTATCAATAAGATGATAACCCCTTTTTTATTTATTTATACCCTATTTATACCCATTTTTAACTATTTTAAATTACTCTTCCACCAGCGTTGTCCTCTATAAATGTTGGGCGTGCTCCCGTCAGTTTGTTGTAAAGTGGGAGGCCTATCCGCTGCTCATGACTTCTTACAAAAGGAATTCGGGAAGAGTTGCGGGACTTAAAACAATCCTTTAAGGGTCTGACGCTGGTGCTGCAGACGTGGTTGGTCACCCCAGAAATATTACTTGGTTAGATTAGTATCTTTGCAATCTCATAAATCTTCTTAATTTGGTCTCTCTTCTTATTCCTCAGCAGGTTCCACAACTCCAGACTTTCTGGTGGGCCTTCGGCCAATGCCTTTAATTCCCTCCCCTTGAAGTTTAGAAGCTCCGCTGGATCGATCCCTAACGCTTCAGCAATCTTTTCCAAAGACTCTAAGGATGGGGCCCTATCTCCCCGTTCTATCCGGCTTATTGAATCAATGCTCAGATCTGCCCCTTCGGACAATTTGGCCTGCGTCATGCCGGCTTTCATCCTCAGTTGAGATATCCTCACCCCAAGCTTCTTTTTGATGTCGGACATATCCCTCCCCTTTTTAATGGAAGGATATTTCAATCATCCCTCATTTAGAAGTGACGCATAGTCGATTTTACTGTATACTTGACTTTCAGTCTTATAGCCTGTAAATTGTGACTCAAAGGCCTGCATCCGTCTTTTATACCAAGGCGAAAGTCCAGTCTGGCTTTTACTTTGCGATGTTCGCGGGGAAACGCCAACAATTTAGTAGCTCTTGCTTAGGAGGAACCAACAATGACATCATACCAAACGGCCCTAAAAAAGCACCTGGCGGAGTACAAGGCTAACCGTCTTGGAATTCGAGAAGCAGGGATTTATCGTAAGACGGGTCGTGCATATCGGCACGTGCTACCGTCTAACCTCCGATACCTCAACCTCCTCGAATCGATTCGTGCAGAATTCAGAGAATTTCTGCGTCACAATCCTGCGGTTCGACTGCATGCCGATTTTAGCCATTTGAATTCTTCTCAAGGATTTACGATCAACCTGTTCTATCCATTCCTAAGCGCTGGTGGGGAAGCTGCAAGCTTGATGGCTAAAGCCCTCGGCCCAGGTGGCGATGTCCGAGAGTGGCACTTTGAATACGTTCCCGATGCGGAAGAAGGGACCAATGTCGATGTGGCATGGCAAAATTCTGAGGGCGCTTGGGTCTTTTGCGAAGTGAAGCTATCGGAGTCTGAGTTTGGTAGTGCCAAGCCCGATCAGAGACACGAGAAAAAGTTCCACGAGATCTATTCCCCAAGGCTCCATGGAGTCGTTGCCGGGCGATTGCTTGAATTCAATGAGTTCTGTAGACATTATCAACTCCTCCGCAATATTTCTTTGTTGGCGACACATTCAGAAAGTCATGTGGCCTTCCTTATCCCTGAACAAAATAGTGCCCTGAACCCAGCGTTGAATGCTGTGCTCGACTCATTGGTGGCGTCGGTACGACACCGCGTCCATGTCGCTTACTTGGAGAAAGTGCTTGTCTCAATCAAAAGTCACAGCACTCTTAACCCTGAACTCAAGCTATACGCTGCTCAGTTGGAGGAGAAGTATGTGGTCAAGCACGAAAATACTGGGAAGGTCTGTCAAAAAGGCTTGGCTGGTTGACATTCGAGGATTTTCAAAGTTTCAGTAGCGATTGTTGCAAGTGGTTGGGCTAACCACTTTCCACAGGTTGAACTGGTTGGAGGAATGGGATCCCCGATCATCGGGAAGCTTTTCTCTTGTATCAGCCACCTTGGAGGAAGCGCCATGCTCAAAACCATCTTCAAAATATCCATTATTGCAGCCTTGATCTGTACAACGCTGTCCTGTGGCCGAAAAGAAACACCGCCTCAATCTAAGGAACAGGGAGACCCGACCGTAACCGCTGTCGCAACCCTCTTCAAAAAATGGGATCAAGCCTTTAACACAAAAGACCCCGATAAGTTGATGGAAATTATTTCAGACGAAATCAAAGAGCGCCTTCCAGAAGAAGCAAAGAATATGTGCACTGAAATGGTAAGCGAAGTCAGCTCTGTGGTAAAAGATATGAATACCTCCATAGACCGCATCGTCATTGACAATAATGAAGAAACCAAGGCAACTGTTTACGTAACGCAATCTGCTATTGATTTAAAAACTCAAAAGCCATCGCCCTCTAAAGGATTACTTTCGTATCCCGTCATCAAAGAAGCTGGGGAGTGGAAACTCGATATCCAGAGGTGGGTAGAGACCCGGCAAGCAAAATCGGTGCCTGCTGAACCTAAACCGGCACCGGCCGAGCCTAAGCCAAGATCTGGCCTGGTTATTTCTCTTTCTTATGAAGGTTGGAGACGTGGCTACCACATCTGTTCTGCTGAGGTTAATAATTCAGGTGATAAAACTGAATCCATATCGCCAAGCAATTTTGTTCTCGTTACGGATCACAACGAATCCATAGAGGCCCAGATCCCATTCGAGAAGCCCTTCATCGATTACAAAAACCTACTCAATCTCCATATCCTTCCAAAGACCAATACATCGGGTTACCTTTTCTTCAAAACGGCCAGTTCGGTCCAATACATCGTCTTCATACCTACAGGCGAAAAAATCACTATCTCAACGTCGAAATAGTCATGGCTGTGTTCGATCACTCCTTGGCAATGAGAGGGGGTCTGTTCGTTTTCTATCGGAGATTTTTCTCTTACGATTTGTGGGGATTGGAAATTCCCATCCACATTTAGGGCAGATTTGCTTCGAGGGCTTTAGCAGGAGATAAAAGAACAATAATCCGGTGACTGCGAACAGAGGCCAAAACAGGAACGACACAAAAAACAGGGCCAGCAAAACGATCCAGCCTAAACAACCAGTTCCTTTCAATCTGGCTCGACCTTCATAGTGACAATTTGGGCAGCGGATCTTCTTGGGCCACCAGCCGGTAGGCATTTTGATACCGTTCTCGTTACTCTTCTGCGGGTGGTTTTCTGGCCTTCAGCTTTGATCTCTTCAGCACGGTCACCAACAGGATCAGGAGTAAGAAGGCTTCCTTTGTCCCGTCTTCCTCTCCCCCTTGAATTTCTTCCTCAATGTGACTGAGGCTGGATTTTACGATCTCCTTCTCCTCAGAGTTTCCATAGATGATTGCGCACTCGTTGGCCTTTCTCATTTCCTCCAGAGATTCCCTTAGCCACCCCTTATCCCGGTAGCACAGTGAGAGATCATGTCGGGCCAGAACATCGGTGGGATCCAATCTCAGGATGGTCTTCAACTCAATAATGGCCCCATCAGTCCACTTCAAAGAGGCGTAGGCGCTGGCCAAGAAGAATCTGATATCGGCATCGTCCGGGTAAACCTCAAGGAGTTGTTTGTAGATCTTCATAGCGTCCTCAAACCAGCCCAGCCTCAGGTAGCAGTAACCCAATTCCTTCAAGGAGGCTGCTCTCTTCAGGGGATCACGTTCCAACGGAGCGCACCTTAGAAATTCAATTGCAGCTTCTTGGTAACACCCCTGATCGATCAAGCAATAGGACTCTCCAGTTATCATATAAATGATTTCGGGATCTGTTCCCGTTTCTTTACCGGCACTCATAAGCAATTACCTTTCCGTCTCCATAATAGAACCTGACACAGATGAGGAACCCCTTCTTAGTGTGGTAGTAGCTCGCGACCTGTGCTGCCATCTCAGAATATTCTTCTTTGCGGGAGGCTGTGAAGGCTGGTATCTTTATCCATAAACTCATGTCCTGCGTCCATTCGTACGATAGCGCATATCCCTTTCTGACCAGCTCTTCGGCCAGATCAGAGGTTCTTTGTGATTGCGCCCTCTGGAGAATTTCCGGGTGTGCTGGTCGGTTTCTATCGTATTGTATCCACCGTTCTTCCTTTTGCTCTTTCTCCAGTTCACCGATACGAACCGCTGAGTCTCTATATTTCACAGGAACTTTTGATAAGTCGTCTGTGAAAGAAATCCTGCCGTGGTCATCGGTCCATTTATGGGTTTGTGCTTGTGCGGTTGAGACAGCCAGTAATAATCCCGAAAAGGCCATTACTAAAATGGCAACTTTGTATTTCTTCATGTGCTACCTCCTTGTAAACAGATATTTTACCGGATGCCTGTGACAGAATAGGTCACATGAGACACCGAATTCTTATCTATAAAGACAATGATTCTTTCTTTCAAGAACACAGCCTGCCCAGTTGTCGGCATACGAAAGTAGAAGCGTTAAGGGTTCTTCTCGATGGGCGATTATTCTGTTTTCCTCTACATACTGTCCGTCATGGTAGACAATGGCCTGAGCTTCTTCCTCAGAGAGAGTAATGAATTGCGAGATTAGTCGGAGGCTCCTCACCCCCAGCCCAAAGTAAATAAGTTCTGGATTGACGATGTATTTTTTAGACTCGTGCCCAAGATCAGGATTATGAAGGTACATGGGCTTTCCGGGAAGGCCAACTTTCCCCACGTCGTGAAACAGGCCAACGATTACGCAACTCTCATCGTGTATAAATGGGGCTAAGATCTCTTTGATCTTAATAAGTACTTCCGTGACAGAAATGCTATGCGCTAAAAGGCCTTTCTCGAAATTGTTGTGAAAACGGGTGCTGGCTGGGGCTGATAACCAGGAGGTCTCCTCTGCTAAAAAAGAAATAAACGCTTTCACCTGGGTTTCCCTCATTTTCACCATTTCTAAGAGGCTTTTGTACCTTCTCTCAATATCCACCAAGATCATGGAACATCTCCTTCCGATTCTTATTTAGGTGTATTCTAACTGATTGCTGTGACAGAATAGGTCACATATGAAACTTTTGGAGAATGAATGTGGAATGGTCACTTGGTATCAAATTGGCGTCGACATTTAATCCTGTGCCCGAAGTACTTACGGTCACATTCATAATATTCAGGTTTCTAATATTCTCTTGACAAATATTCTTTCTTGTTGTAAGATGATCTTACATTATGTCGTATAAATATGGAGGGGTGTTTCATGGACATAACGCGTGAAAAGGTTGTAGAGGTACTGGTTAATGCCTTGCTTGAAGCGCAACAAGATATTGTCGGCTCGCCAGAGCTAATAACAGAGAACACTCGGCCAATCGGTGACTTGAAGGACTTTGACAGCTTGACAAGCGTCGAGGTCACTCTCTCCTGCCTTTCTGCCCTGGGGTTTGAAGACCTACCGTCTTTCCCGAGCCTGTTTATTAGCAAGCAAAGTGAATCCTTAACCGTGAGCGAAGTCGCGGATCGCATTATGAAATTGAAAAAGAAACAATAGAAAAGAGGGTTTAGACTATGTCGAGCGAAGCAATTAAAAGACGGAAGATTATCGGTTCCCGGCTTGCCATTGCCAGAGAACGTGCAGGTTTGTCGCAATCTCAGGTCGCTGCTGAAATTAAGTTGCCTCGGCCCTCCATATCCGAGATTGAAGCCGGTCGGAGGCGCGTGGCTGCAGAAGAACTTGTCAGCTTCGCCGAACTCTATTCTGTTGACATGGACTGGCTTGCAGGACGTGGGGAACAAAAGGTGGACATCTTACGAGATAAATTGCAGTTGGCTGCCAGAAAAGTAGCGGGTCTGAAAAAGGAGGATCTTGAAAAAGTGATCAGCCTTTTGGTATCTCTGAAATCTGAGGGGGGTAAGTAATGGATATTTGCGCTCGCAAAAAACTCGCCTTGCGAGCCGCCTCACGTGCAGAGCACGTGAGGGTTAGATGCGATATACCCCGAGCCGCAGCAGTGGATCCTATTCTCGTGGCGGAAAAGCAAAATTGCGAAGTCCGATTCATGGCCCTCCCTTCTTTAGAGGGCGTTTATTCCCCAAGCCCGAGGCCAGTCATTATCCTCGGTTCAGAGCGTCCTTTAGGACGGCGAGCGTTCACTTGTGCCCACGAATTGGGCCATCACGAATTCAAGCATGGTACCCGCATAGAAGAACTCAATGCTGGCCAATTTCAGGGAGGCAAAGATCCTGCTGAATTCCTTGCCGAGATGTTCGCAGCACTCCTTTTGATGTCTCAGGGAAGTGTCCGGCGGGCTTTCAAGGATCGGGAGATCCAACCACATCGGGTCAGACCCATGGAGATCTTCCGGTTGGCCTGCTATCTGGGTGTGGGCTATGGGACGATGATTGATCATATTACCTGGACGCTAAGGCTTCTGCTCCCGCAACAACGGGAAAGTTTGTTGCAGACACAACCCAAAGAACTGAAGGCGCAATTCGGGGGTTCACCCCAATCAGAAGTTGTCTTAGTGGATGGGTTTTGGCGAGATCGAGCTGTGGATCTCGAGATAGGCGACATCCTCGTCTTACATAAAGGTGCTGCCGTGGAGAATGGCCCCCGTCTTGCCCCGCAAGGAACGATTGACGGACAGAAAACATTTAAGGCTATGGCAAGGGGCTACGTTCGGGCTTTTCATATAAACGGTAAATGGGCTGTGAATATCCGGATCACCTCGAAGCATTATGAAGGGTTGGCCCGATATCGTTTTCTTGATGATCATGAGGAGGGTATCTAATGACTGCTGGTAATCCCTTTATATCAATTCATGGCAGAAATCTTTCAGTAGCATGGGCCCAAGCCTTTGTAAAGTGCTGGAGTGCTCATAATAATGTTCTTGCTCCTGAAATAGTGTGTTTTGATGTTGATGAAGACAGTAGCTCTTGGAAGCTGGAAACGCCCAAGATTCGTCGGGCACTGGAAAGGCAACTTGGTGCGTTCGGTATTTGTTCGGCCAACCGGAGCAGTATCGAGACGGTTGCGGGCACTATTTTCCCAGAATCAATCTGGAAACGCTGCCAGGGAGATCGCGATAAGCTATTCAAACAATACGATGACATGTGGCCACTCGTTGAACGGTGTGTCCGGAACCGGCGGGGAACATATTTTAGACGCCTGACCGCATATGGCAAGCCTGATGGCACAACCAAAGTAAACCAGCTTAAAGAAATAATTAATAAATGGAAAAGTGGAAATCATTGCCACAGTGTCCTGCAAGCTGGTATCTTTGATCCCTTCCAAGATCATCTAAACACTCGAATTCCTGGTTTTCCCTGCCTGCAGCAGGTTGTTTTCCACCCGCATGGTGCGAATGGCGCAGATGGAATGACACTTGTAGCCTTTTATGCGAATCAACTCCTTCTGGAGAAGGCGTACGGGAATTATCTTGGCTTATTTCGTCTTGGCCGTTTTATGGCCAGAGAAATGAACTTGGAGTTGCGCGGCATTACTTGTGTTGCATCCAACTTAAAATTGAGTGATAGATCTGGAAAAAAGCGAGATTGCGAACCTCTTATGGGAGCATTGAGGAAGGAATTGGCTGATGCGGAATGAGTTGAATACCACATATCACCTGTCGTCAAAGCTATTCGTTTTTGAAGGATCTGATGGTGTCGGCAAAAGTTCGGTTGCGGAGAAGGTCGCAGAAAGACTCCGCAAAAGAGGAGCCGATGTCCTACTCTTTAGTTTTCCGGGCCGTGAACCGAAGTCGCTGGGGAACATGGTGTACAATGTACATCATAATGCTCGGTCATTTGGGATAGATCACCTGTCGCCCACAAGCTTGCAGATACTTCACATTGCTGCACACATCGACTGTATTGAGGAGAAAATCCTCCCTGCCCTCTCCAACAATAAGACGGTAATACTGGATCGCTATTGGTGGTCAACTATTGTCTATGGCATGGCTGCAGGAATTCCGAGGAGTATCCTCAATGCGATGGTCGCGCTTGAAAGGACGGTATGGGGAAACGTCAAGCCGGATAAGTTGTTCCTAATAACACGTAAAGAACCGTTTAGGGCCGAACTTTCGAGCGATCACTGGGCGCGTGTGTGCAAGGCTTACGAGACGTTGACTGAGGAAGAGAAAAGTCACTACCCCGTAGACGTCATCGAGAATTCTAAGCCCCTGGGAGAGGTTGCGGACATCATTGTTGGACGTATTCAGAATGGGTTTCCATTCGAGGGTAAATGCAGGAAAATAAGGCAAGAGTCTCTCGCCTTATTTTTTAAGCAAAAACACAAGGCGAAACACTCGAAGAAAGACCATTGGGCACCCACAAAAACGACAGAAGTCTTCGATACTTACTGGCGTTTTGCCACAGAAAGACAGGCGATCTTTTTCAAGCGCCTGATGGGCGAGAAGGAGCCATGGTCAAAAGACCATATCCTAAGGGATTACAAATTCACGAATGCCTATCGCGCTTCTGACAGAGTCAGCCAATTTTTGATTCGTCATGTGATTTACGAAGGAGAGCAAGAGCCCAAAGAAATAATTTTCAGGATCCTTCTTTTTAAGATGTTTAACAAAATCGAAACATGGAAATTGTTTATTGCAGAGCTTGGACAGATTTCTTGGAGGGAATACGATTTCCGTTTCTATGACCGGATATTAACAAAAGCCAAAAAGAACAAAAGGAGCATCTACTCTGCTGCGTACATTATGCCGTCTGGCGGGCTATCCTTCGGCCAGACGGTCAAACATCGCAACCATCTAAAGCTTATACAGAAAATGATGGAGGAGGATCTCCCAGCCCGAATCGGTTATACCAGATCTATGCAAGAGCTTTTTGAGTTACTACGCGGTTACCCGATGATTGGGGACTTTCTGGCCTACCAGTACGCCACTGATATCAACTACAGCACGATGACAAGCTTCAGTGAAATGTCTTTCGTCATGCCCGGTCCTGGAGCGAAAGATGGCATTCAGAAGTGCTTTTCGGATTTCGGCGGTCTCAGCGAAGTAGACTTGATCAAGCTTATGGCGGATCGACAAGAGGATGAGTTCGCGCGTTTAGGTCTTCAGTTCCAGAATCTCTGGGGCCGCCCCCTACAGCTCATTGATTGCCAAAACTTATTCTGTGAAGTGGACAAATACGCCAGAATCGCACATCCCGAGATTAAGGGGATTACCGGGAGAAGCCGTATCAAACAAAAATTCAGACTTACCCCGGACCCTGTTGAATATTTCTATCCGCCCAAATGGAACATAAATGAAGTTATGAAAAGGACTTTTTTCAGGAAATGATCTAAGACGGGTTCAACCCATGGAATGGCACAAATCCCCGTTCAGGCTAAGGGAACTTAAGATCGAAGTAACGCACGACTGCATGCTGCGGTGTGTACACTGTTCCAGCGTTGCTGGAGCAAATTCTGGAAGGAGCGTAGAATGGCCCTCATGCGAACGGATACTTAATGATGCCGGAGCTATGGGTGTGAAGGAGGTTGCTTTTTCCGGAGGTGAACCATTGCTCTGGAATCATATTCAAGATGCTGTTGCACGAGCATCAAAACTTGGGATGAAAGTCCTCCTTTACACAACTGGCAATATGCCCAATGCGCAAAAAGCGTTGGGCAACCTGCAAACTGTTGGGCTGTCTTATGCAATTTTCAGCCTTTTCGGTATGAGTGCAGACCAACATGAGAAAGTGACTGCGGTCAAAGGGAGTTATGAAAAAACCATAGAGATCGCATCATATTGTGTGAGCATTGGTTTGGACACGGAATTTCACTTTGTCCCGTTGTCCCACAACTACAAGTCACTGCAGGGAGTCGCGGAGCAGGCGAGCCGTATGGGCGTGAAGCGCATCAGTTTACTGCGCTTAGTTCCCCAAGGGCGAGGCTCAAATCAAAAAGATCGACAACTTAGCCATTCTGAGAACCTTGAACTTCGCGAGATAATCAGAGCGCTACGCGCTGCCGGGCATGATATTCGTCTTGGCTCACCGTACAACTTTCTTATGCTTCAAGAAAAACCGCGATGTTGGACTGGAATTGACCGTTTGACCGTAGGTCCAGATCTGAGGATATTCCCTTGTGATGCGTTCAAGCACATTTCGCCGGAGGAGATTGGCGCCAGCTCTAAATATTCCAACCTAAGCAAGTACTCACTCTTAGAGTGCTGGAAGAAATCCCCCTATCTGGACGCTGTTAGGAAATATTTGGCAACGGACTTTGCGATTGAGTGCAAAGCTTGTCAAAAGCTCGAGGACTGCCATTCGGGGTGCATGGCTCAAAAATTTTACGCTTTTGGCGAGCTTCGCAAATGCCCCGACCCTTCATGCCTTGTTCAACATGCATGAGATGGAACAGATGAACGAACAGGTGCCTCGTTTGTTTTGCTATTTTTGCTTCCCTAAACCGAGAAAGCGGCGTATATTATATAGGACCCGATGATCTAAGGATGGTTCAGAAATGCGAAGAAGAAGCTTCCTATCAAAAAGCCTAAAAGCTGGATTCACCCACGAGAAATCATATGCACACTTTCCTATGAGAGGTGCTATCATTGGCGGGCGGGAGATCTGGGAACGTCTATGGTCGAAGAAGACAATAGCCTTGAGACCATAAGGATGCGGCAAGCAAAGTCCGGCCGAGTCGGCTATGGGGACCTCGTAGTGCTCTATGACTCGTCAAAACGGCGCATTGTCCTTATACCCTTTTTTATTCCGCACTCCGATCACACCGAACTCGCCATAAAGTTAATCACCTACGCAAAAGCACCGCCTCCTACGGACTGGGCGGTCGTAGAAGAGAAATCGCTGTCACTCGGGGAGGCTGCTTCAAGACGCTTGCTCTCTGCCCTTAGGACGCATCTCGCTGTTGCTGAGGCAGGGGAGTCGGGAAACTTTCTCTTAATTCGCGTCTCTGATGGAACGGCCCAACTTGGTATCCACGACCCTTCTAAAGTAGCGGCGGCCCTTACAAAAGTCTTGAGCCAAGAAGAAATCCTGCAGCATCTTCAGGGCACGGAACTGAGTATCGAGCTTGTTTCTGCTTTTCGCAGTGCAATCCACCTCTATGCCTGGTGGTACTCTGATCTGCTTCAACTCCTGAAAAGACATGTATCCCCACTCTGCGAATATAGGGTTGCCGGTGATGGCATAACCGAAGAATAGATCCTCGCCGTCGTATTCAGAGACGAACCAGTCGCAGTCTCCTATGAAGAAGTGGATATAGATCGGTTTATCCTTCAGCGGGACCTTCTCGGTTTCATAGAGGTTCGGGAGCTTTGCGAGCTGTTCGGGTGTTGGTTCGTTCCACATGGTTGTCTCCTTCGGAGATTCACTTCGTGTTGGTTTCCTTCTGTTCAAGCCAGCGGAGGGCTAAGCGTTGCCCTCTCCCATAGAAAAGGCAGGATGGGTTTTGATTGTGACAGGAAGGTGAACACCCATGAAGTCTATTTCCATGATGGATCTGGCTAACTCTGCAACGTCTCCAGAGTCCTCTTTTCTTGTTTCAAGATATATTGAGTCATGTGCACAGAACTTCAGCTTTGCCTGGGTACCGATTAGGGCTTCATTTAACCTGACAAGGTTTATTCTCAGGATGTCTGCTCCAGATCCTTGTATTAGGTGGTTGAACCCCCGCCTGAGTTCCCGCTCCTTGGTCGGTCCGATAAGATTCAACTTGGTCTTTCGTCCTAAGGGTGTCTCTGCATAGCCTGTGCTTAAGAACTTCTCCCTTGACTCGTCCTTGAATTTCTGGATCATCGGCAATGAAGAGAAGTATTGGTCAATCAGTTTTTGTGCCTTCTTCAAAGGTATGTTTAAATTCCAGGCAAGGCCTGGTGCCTCTTGGCCATAGATGAGTGCATAATTGATGGTCTTTCCCACCTTTCTTTCTTGATCCGTCACCTCAGAAGCTGGTTTATGAAACATTTCTGAGATCACCCTTCTATGGAGGTCCGCATCTCTTGCGAAGCAGTCGAGAAAAACGGGTTCCTGGGATAGGGCGGCAAGAATTCGTAATTCTTGTTGAGACCAGTCAAGTTCGATAAATACATTCCCCTCCTCATCAGGAATCAGAACCTTCCTGACCTCTTTGGGCAAATTCTGAATATAAGAATAGATCCTTCCAGTGGGACAAGTTGAATGGTTAAATTCGGGATGAATCCTGCCTTGCAGGTCCAGTTTCTTAAAGATGGTTTTCGCGGACTTGATCAATGACTGGACATTCTTAAATTCGATCACCGGTTTCAGGAATGAATAGACATCGGAGTAAGAATCACGAAGCCTCTCCAAAACATCGATAGAGACACAGGGATTCCCGGTTGGAGTATTCCTCAATGAAGGTAGATCCAAATTATTAAAGAGCAGATCACCAAGTTCTTTGTTCGAATTTAACCTTACGGACTTTCCTAATTGTTGTTGGAGTTCCTCCACGAGACTGAATAGGGTTGATTCATAGCTTACTTTAAGGTCCATCAGCGTGTGGACATCAACCCGAAACCCTTCTTCCATGCCTGTGAGGATAAAGGCGATCCTTTGTTCCATGTCAATCAGCGCGTCTCGTTTCATGGAAGTATTCCAATGTTGATTGAGGAGGTGTTTGCGACACAAAATGTAACGAGAGTGAGATTCGAATTGCTTCTCTATATATGGGGGTTCTGGAGCGGGTAGGTGTTTTGTTGGGACAGCAATCTGCTAAACTACTTTCCTAACTTCTACTCTTAAGTCGTACTCGTAGAGTGTTAAGTCAGACGCTTCAGAGGCCGCGAGCCTTAAATCTCCAGTAATGGCTTTTGCTATGATTATTCCTCTAATTTTTTTGCTGTCGGAAAGATTCTTTTTAATCCAGGCCTTATAGCGTAGTAACTGGCCTACTACTTTCTCGTATCCTTTGGATACTTTTAACTCTATAATTACAAAGTTCTCGTCTTTATCAAGCGCAAGTACATCAATACGTTTCCCCCCTGCATCAAACTCGACGCCCGTAATCGTGGGATCCTCCTCGTCTCTATACAGATGAAGGCCAGGCTCAATTATTTGTAAGTTGTCTTTGAGATAATCCCTCAGATGACTCTCATATGCAAATTCGTTTGACTCCTTTTCCTCTTCCCCATATTCTGCGACCGGTTGGGTGTCTATTTCTTCATTTGAATAGATTGGTTTCGGATCAACATTGGGGTCGTAGAGCCTTAGTCGCTTATCCGGCAACTGAAACAACTTGTCGTTTGAAGGGCTGGCATTGTAATGTATTCGTGTACGGTGGTTGGTGGTAAACTTTATGATATGGCAATTAACTGTGTTTGACTTAATCTTGGGGTAATTCTTCTTGAACCAGGCAATTATTTGGTCCCTATCGATAATTTGCCCTGAGATTACATTCGAGTCCAAATACTCGGTCAAAAGCTGATTCGTGCTTTTCTCGTATATTGGCATAAACAGACGACCTCCAATTGTCCTACTACCGCTGCTAATATTTAAAAAGAGATACAGATGTTATAAACCAGACACCTCAACTTTTGATTCATTTCATCAAAGAGCCCCCATGGCTTTGAAAACTGCATCAGTTGGATCGGAATAAAAGCTCGTTTGGAATTTGGCGAATAACTCGCCAGGTATTGTCGGAATATCCCTCACACTTGCCATAGGGAGAAGGATTCGCTTTGCTCCACTGTCGAAGGCAACCTGAAGCGATTCAGCTAAATTCTCAACCGGAATAATATTTCCACCTAAGCTCATGCTTCCAAGAACAACGATTTGCTGTTGCACAGGCTTCCCGAGAACGGCGGAACAGAGAGCAACAAAGGCTGAAAGCGTCAACGCTGTGGCAGGTCCACTGTTTTGGAGTTCAACAATATGAAGATGATAGTCGTGATCTCCAGCTTTGATCGATGCACTGACCCGTGAAGCATTGGCCCTGAAGAAATCGAATCCTATCTTGATTGCCTCCTTGGCCGCAGTGCTGGAGCCAAGACCAGATGTCTTAAGAGTCCCATTCCCCGCAGTGACTTGAGTCTCAACACGATACAAGCCCAGATGTCCCCCGCTTCCAGTTGCAACGGTATGGAGAACACCAGGATTTAGTGGGCCATCTGGTATTAGCAATCCGCCACCCTGTTCTGGCACGCTAATAAATTTCTCCTCCATCGTCTCCTGATCGATGTAGCTGAAATGAACGTCAAAGAACTCCATCCCCCCAATTTTTTTAAGCTGTTCCTTAACCCTACGTCGGGCTTCGAGGGCGTATTCTAAACAGCGACGAACGGCATCCTTGGTGTATCCCTCATGGGGATATAGGAGTTTAAGAAGGCCAGAGACGGTGTGTTTCACAGCAATGGTATCTCGCTGGTTCAGATCTCGCCCTAATTTAAAGAACTTGTTAATGGCATCCGCAAAGTTCCGTTTCCGCATCTCCCGCATCCACTCAGCAAGATAGTCTACGATGAGGCCATACTGGTTCGTAAAATACTCAGGCCGCATCTTTGGAATTTCCCACCCTGGGATATATGCATGGAATCGATCAAAGAAGGCTGAATCGATCATGTCATCTGGAAACGGGGCTAATAAATGGCTTGTTTTCACGAGGGTATCAACCGGCTGGTTCAGGTTGCCTACGAAGACCATTGCAGCGTAGGCGTTGATGGTATCCCGGCCACGCGCAAACGATCCCAAAGCCATGTAGTCCTTCATTATCTGTACACCATCTTTGTCTTTGAAAGATATTCCAGCCACTTCGTCAAAGGCCACTACATCCCATAGGCCAACCAGACCAACCATATGACGAGCCATATTGTAAAAGAGGTTGGCAACCGTCGTTTGCCCCCCTGAGATTAGGATGCTGTTGGGGCTAATTTCTCTATAGATGTGACTTTTCCCTGTGCCTCGTGGACCAAGTTCACAGCAGTTGTAATTATTCTCAACCAGTGGGATCATTCGAGCCAATAAATGCCACTTGACCCGCTCGGGGAAGTTTGTTGGTTCCATGCCGGTTGAACGTAGCAGGACATCAACCCACTGCTCTTCTGTAAAAGCTCTCCGTCCCTCGAATAATTCTTCAAGATCCATGTTGGGCATCTGGATCGGTTTTAACTCCCTTAGAATAAAGGGGGATCCCTTTTGACCTTCCTCGAAAAAGTATTCCAGGGTCACAATACACCAAATCCCCCCGACCAAAAGCTTCTCATATTTCTTGACTGTGTTGCTGTCAACCTCAACCCCCTTCACGCCGAGGTTGGCAAGAAGGGCCTCATAAACATCCCGTTTTTCGTTCAGTGCGACTGTTGCCTTGTCGATGACCTTAAGGCTCCCACGTTCTCGGACCGTCGATTTGACCTTCTCCGCCTCGTCAGGTCGGACATAGTTCTCAGCCAAAATACGTTTGACTGTTTTTAGTCCTTCTTGGATTACCTGCTCGTCGTTTGAAGCACAATAACTGCCGAGGAGGTATTCCAGCACATAAACGGGTACGTTTGCTCCTTCTTTAACCAGCTTGGTTAAGTCCTTCCTCACGACCCGACCTGCAAAGTGCCGATTCAGGAGGTCGTCCAGGCTTGTGTCGATTGTAGTATTATCAGAAGTCATCATAGAATGCCCTGTCGATTACCACAGGCACGCTCTGCTCTTCGATGCCGGTCTCGGCATCCCGCAGAACAAGCCGATAAGAGGTTTTCTTGTTATACTCCCGGTCTTGTAAAACTAAATTAACCCATTTCCTCCGCTCATCCATTTTGTCCGATATACTATCGAAGATAACGGTCTCCGTATTTGTTACCGGCTCATCGCCTTCATAGACCGCCACCTTTAGCGTGATTGGCTTCACCCGATCTCCCACCGCTTCCATTTGGATCAGTTCGAATCGATGCCGATTTGTCGTAATCTTGTGAGTACCCCCTAAGACACGCACAGTAACGGTCTTTGTCTTTGTTTCCTTGACCGACTTGCCCTTGATATGCTTGACAATGACGACGGGGACCACGATTTCTTGAAGCATAGCGCCACCATGGATAAACCGTGCTCCTCCAACGAAATGGAACCGATTTGCCGCCTTAGGAATCCAAAACTCCATGCCCCCTTCTGCCCTGGCCGTAATGGCCGTCTTCCCATGCCATACTGCTTCATGTTCGGGTAAATTGAGGCCGATCAGATATCGTTTCTTCGCCTTGACAGTCCCTTCTGGTTTTTCCTCCAGCTTGCTCTTGTCCGGTTCAGTAGGCGCCGTTTTAGTGAAAAGGAATCCATGGTCTGCCGTGATAACAATATAGTTGCCGTTTAAGTTGTTTATGATGTAAGTAACCA
>Ga0315284_10006887_pt1 | contig 16202 bp, 23 predicted proteins | sample YL17G09_16_MG_FD_203696 | JGI IMG/M metagenome (GOLD analysis project Ga0315284, IMG submission 203696) | Sediment microbial communities from Yellowstone Lake, YNP, Wyoming, USA - YL17G09_16 | ecosystem: Environmental > Aquatic > Freshwater > Lake > Sediment | place: USA: Wyoming | collected... | reverse complement strand
AAAATCTTTAGCCCTTTGGTGAAAGGCCTCATCATCTAAATTAATATTAGCAAATTTCATATATCTCCGATGGTTATCATGATTAATATAGTAAATTATATAAAAAATCATACGGTTATTTATTATTTAATTTGACAATTGAAAAATAAATACCTATATTGATAAAAAAAGGAGTTCTTATGACGTATTTAGGATTTACCGCAGTAGCCGTTTGCATCTTGTGCATGGCGATGATTTTTATGTATTTAGGCAATAAGTCACAAGCTGAATTCATTGCTACATCAAAAATTTGGGGTCCATGTCTTTTTATTTTGTTGTGTATGCTTGCATATATAGTCACGCCCAATCCGGATAAAATTGCTAAGGTCGAGCTTAGGGATGCTATACTCGCTTCATATGACTTACCTTATATAAAACTGCAAGATGTTAAAAATTCTCATGTATATAATGAATATACCAAAAAAGGTTGTCATAACGGAGAGATTGAATCAAAAGTTGGCTCCACATATAAATATCTTAAAACTTATATACATTCAGATTCATCTTGGTCTTATCATGCAGATGATTATGTTAAAATAGAAATAAATGCTGATAATTTCTGTAAATAAAAAATGGGAAGTGATTCCCATTTTTTATTTGCATTCAATGCCGCTACTATAAATGAATTTGTCTGTAATTGATTTTTGATGTTGCATTCTATTTATAACATTTTTCTTACATGTTGCCAAAACAGAATTGACAAATGTATCCCAGTGTTGTGGTCTATGATTATGTTTGCATTCATGTATTTCAGATTGATTCATTTGTACTTCCTTTTAAACTAAATATAGTAAAGTTTGTATTTTTTAGGTCAATTTACTATATTTAGTTTGAGGTAATTATGAAAATTATTGGTAAAACAAAAGATGGCGTTTATGTAGTTGGTGATATATTTAAAATGTTTGACACTACAGGACTTCCGTTGACAGATTTATTTATGATGTGTCAACAAAACAATATGCAGCCATGCTGGATTGATTTCTATAATCAATCCATGACTGCTGGGTGGAAGCATAAAACAGTGACATCTAGGCTTAGAGAGGCTTTATGTGATTGCTATGGGGTTGAGTATAGAGATGTCGTTATATCGCGACTTGATGAGTTATTTATTAAATAAATCTTTTGACAAATTAATTGAATATTACTATATTAATTATATACAAAGGATGTTATTATGCGACTCATTATTCTCATTTCAATGCTAATCTCTTCGGCATTTTCTGCCGATAAACTTGATTTGTTGGATAGGCAGATTGATAGCTTATATCAATTAGATACTATCAATCGTGCGACAATTATTAAATACTATGATGAGTACAAAGATGGAATCGATTTGGTTTACAATAAGTATGCAACCAACATTATGCTGAAGCAATATAAAAAGCATTTCCCGGAGATGGTTGTTAATGGCGATACAACGGTTAATGCTATGATAGACCATTCTGAAGGGGCTTGGTTCCCTAATTTAATGCGATTAAATGATGAGTCTGAGATATGTATTATCAAAAGTATTTTTGTCCAATTCTATGCAGAAAGAATGAATTGGAATTCATTTCTTACAATTTACACATACTCTAGATGTGCTGATAAAATTGCTGAAAAATTTAAATATGAATATAAAAAATGAAAAGGGCGCTTATTCAGCACCCTTTTCAGCCCCTAATCCTTGCCACCAAGTGACAAGGCTTGCCCAGCGAGAATCAATATATTGAAATACATAGAAAGGCCATATCAGCATAGCGAGAAATAAAAAAACGAATGCAGGTGATGATTCTGATTTTCTATTCACAAGCCATGCACCTACAGCAAATAATAGTGTTATCCCAAGATACCCCATTATAATGTTGGTAAATTTATTTGATTTACATTTCTGAATTATTTGCTTCATAGCTAATACCTTGATTTGTTGATACAATTAATATAACAACAAATTAGGTTAACGCAATGTTAATTCTCCCTTCATTAAGTAATTTTATCAATTTTTCTTTATTATAATCAATCATAACAGTAACACCAAAAATAGCCATAAGTTCTCTTACGGCATTTGTATATTTTGCACTAATATCAATAGCCATGCATTGAACATCTTTCTTCAATTTATCAACTTCGTTAATTAAATTAAATACTCTTTGTCTTTTTTGATATATAGATTCTAGATAAGTATAATTAGTGGCAAAATTCCATGATAGCTCACCTCTAATTTCCCACTGTGATTCTATGCGCCTATATTCATGACCATCATAGATAAAATAAACGACTACGCTATTGTTTTTATATGTCAACATGATAACTCCAAATTAAAAAATAAAAAAAGCCATAGAAAATTAGTTTCTATGGCTTTGTTGCAAGGTGATTTATATGGGCGTGTTTTTGAGATTGCTAATTGAATAAAAATACAAGAAATCCATTCGCACATAGTTAAATCCTATAGTGTTGTTACAATAAATATACGCTTTTTTACATTCTACTTATGACACAATTATTAAATATTAACAATATAAATGCTGTCATTTCTGGCGAGATATAAGAAATTCTATTTAATCTATAAATCAAAGATATTATCATGGATGCACTCGGTTTGATGTATAAATCAATATATCTTAAATCAAATCACCATCTAAAAATAAATGCGTATAATAGCCAATTACACCAGCTATATACAAGAAAATTGCAAATTGTAATCCAATATAATGTTGGCTATACAGAAGAAATGAATACCCTGGCAGTGTAAGTGCCGTTAATTTGTGATGGAAAAATCCACGATGTTTAGTCATTTGTGGTGTAATTGATAGAATCGCTACAAGTGATGCGCTTTCAAATTTTTTTAGAAAATATAAAATACACAGCACTATGAATACAGCTCTATAAAACATTTTACTAGGCGTTGATTTAATATCAACATCGGGAAATAATGAGAAGAATAATGCATTGCACCATATGCATGGATATGCAATTATTTCCAAATTCCAATGAAAATGCTGATTACCCACAAATACTGCTGCGGTTAATGCGGTGGCAGATATTAATCCACCTTTATAATGACCAGAAAAATTACTCATGCTATTAATATAGTAATATACATAGAGTTTGTCAAATTAATAGCTCAAAGAATTCTTTTGACTTACTAATCCATTTTTCAATTTACCAATTGCTTTATTTCTGACATGTCTAACCAACTCTCTTGACACTCCAAGTTGGATAGCTAAATCTTTCGATTGAGTTCTCTCACCAAAAAAGCCAAAATAGTCTTTAACAATTCTGCGCTCCCTTGCATTTAATTTGGTATCAATGTGATAAAGTAATAGCGCATTTGTTTCTTCGCGTTCCACATCAGATATCGATTCAAGTGCAGCAGGGTCTACAATATAATCTTTAAAAGAGATGGGTGTACCATCATCACAAGCGGTGCCATCCAAAGATACACCACCTTGAACCGCTTCAAATAGAGTGCCTATTTCGGAGCTATAGTCATTATCATTAATAGCTTTTTGCAACTTTGTATGAACTGTGGCTGGTTGCCTAACCAAACTTTCATAAAGCTCTACATTGCGATGAATAGCAGCCTTAATCCACCACACAGCATATGTGGTGAATTTGGCGTTTGTTTCCGGGTCATATTTATCAATAGCGTCCAACAATCCAAGCATGGCATATCCAATTAAATCCCCATGATGCACATGGAAATATTTTCGCTTGTATGCGCCACCGCATTGAATTGCAAATTTTAAATAAAATTGTGATATGTGATTTTTTATTCTATTGGTGGGGGTCTTTACATATTGTCTAAATAATTCTCTCTCTTCAACTTTTGAGAGTATTCTATGATTTGGAACTAAATAACCATTTATCTGCATAATATTACCGCCTTGTATATTGAATATAGCAAAAAGGTATTTAAAAGTAAAACAAATTTTAATTATGTTTGCAAATAGTTTAATATTAGTTTACATAAATAGAATAATTAATTAAACTGCTATTGGCGCTTTTATGAATGCATGATGTTGATAATCAACGACTTGGAACTGATTTGACTCCCATGTGAAGATATCAATATTGTCTGGCAGTATCAATTTAGGCAACAATAAAGTTTCTCTTGACAGTTGAAGTTTAGCTTGTTCGACATGATTTTCATAAAGATGTACATCGGCAAGGTGTCCAATCAAAAATCTAGGTTTCATACCCACATGTTTCGCAACCAATTCCAGTAATAGTGCGTATGACGCAATGTTAAATGGCAATCCGAGAAACGTATCAACCGAACGCTGAGACCAATGCAAATCTAAATATTCACCATTAGAAAGAAATTGAAAAAGAAAATGACAAGGTGGAAGAGCCATTCGGTCTAAGTCTGCCGGATTCCATGCTGTGACAATATTTCGACGACTTTTTGGATTTGTTTTCAATGTATCAATAGCGTTTTGTAATTGATTTATGGATTCAACTGAATACAATCCACCAAAACGATTATCAAACCCAGAAAAAGTATATTTAATCCATGAACACCACTGATACCCGTATACGTTACCTAAATCATTTTCATCAGCCATTTTTTGCTTAGTCTCTTCATCATTAGCATATGGAACTTTTTCTGGATTACACCATTCATTCCATATGTTACATCCGCGGTCTTTTAACCATTGCTTATCACGCAGTCCTTTGATGAAAAATTCCAATTCAGTGAAAACCGTTTGTGGGTTAATTTTTTTGGTAGTGAGTAGTGGAAATCCGGTTCGCATATCATGTTTAAACATAGCGCCTGGAATGCGATAGGCTTTTGTATCGGTGCGATTATCATCAAGCTCACCAGTTTCTAATACTTCATTCAAAATGTCTGTATATGCTTTCATAGACTCACCTTGTATTTGTGTTGTTTAATAATTTCATAAAACGCTTCAGCATTCCCTTTGGCATCGTCAACGGGATTATGTGTATGTTTGGTTTTTCTGAGATGTTTAAAGTTCTTGAAGGAATCTTTTACAATGCCTTTGTAAAGACTGCCTAAATTGGTACTGGAATATCCAAATGGATTAGACCCTGTAAATGCGTGAAAATAATAGTTAATAAATTGCCAGTCAAATCCATTATTATCGGAAATGAGTAAATGCTTACCTTTACTGTTTTCTTGAATCCAGTTGGCAAAGCGCTGCATAACTATTGTGGGGTCTTCAAATTCTAAAGTCTCTTCACGAGAGTATCCCGATATTGCGAGTGCTTCGGGAATCCATTTTTCACTAATTGGCTTAATTTTGCCGAAAAATGTTTTGTCAAATTTACCGTTTTCATCAACGATAACGGCACCAAAACTCACCATCGAATATAAATGTGGTACTGGTCCGTCTGATTCTATATCTACACTGATGTAGCTCATATTAATTCTCCTTGTTAAGGAGAAATATAGAATTAGTTACATTTGAAGCAATAGATTATTTTGATATAGATTGTGTATTTAGTAACTCAAGTTTTTTGCGTTTAATATATGATTCTCGATATTGTTTTGCGTATTTCAGAACCCACTCCATGATTGCGTCATGACCCAAATCATGTCCAGCTTTTTCGCTTTCAATCCATTTATGACGCTCAATTTCTTGGATTTCTTCAACAAGAAATTCTCTTAATTTAGCCTTATCAGTTAAGTTCACATCTGCCTGTTCATTTTCCAACATAAATTATGCCTTTGATAATAAAATAAGCCACTCTCAATATATAAAATATCTATATATTTTTCATAAAACTAAATATCTTTATTCAAAATTCTTTTTATTTTTTTAATAAAAGCATCATCAGTAAACATTGAATTCATAGTATCAAATAGATTTAAATCAATTAAGTCGTTAATTGTAAACCACTTAGCGTCACTATGCTCAAAATTTATATGAGGTGTAATCTCATTTTTGGTAGATGCTAAATAAACATAAATAGTGTGTTCTATGCCATTTTTATCATCATTTTTATGTACATATGCGGGATTTTCTACAATTTCATAGCTATCATTTCCAATCTTGCATTCTTCATCAACCTCTCTAATGGCAGTTTGTAGTGGAGTTTCATCATCTTCGCAGTGACCCCCAAAACAAAACCATTTATTGGGTTGATAATCTGATTCACTATGTCTTTTGCCTAATAATATTTTTCCCGTACTCGGACAGACCAATAAAATGAAAGCACCAGAATTATTTTCTGGATAAAAATCATTATCACGTTCTTTTTCTATAATAGAAAAATTGTGCATCACCACAGGGTCATGCACAATTAAGTTATTGTTATGCATTGAGGTATTCATAACAAATGTTTATAATAGCTAATCTCTATTAGAAATTGTATGGTCTCGATATGATTCTTTGTCGTATTTCATCAAAATATCTTTGACTAGTTTGTGGCGAACAATATCATTATAGGTCATATTAACAATGCCAATGCCTTCTACACCGCTTAGCAATGTCTGAGCATGTCCAAAGCCGCTATGAGAGAGATTTTTTAAGTCTGTTTGAGATACATCGCCACAAATGACTAATTTACTTCCTTCGCACATACGAGTAAGAAATAATTTCATTTGAGTTTTGGTTAAGTTCTGAGCTTCATCCAAAATAACGAACGCATTTTCGAAATTGGTTCCGCGCATAAATGCCATTGGAGATATTTCAACTTTTTTACCAAAATCACCGTATTCTTGTAGGCTATAGAATGATGTGCTTACAGGTTTTGGTGGTGGTTGATGTGCTACAGCGCCTGTGGTATGACCGGAACTATGTCCAGCGACAACTGGTTGTGGTTTTACTTTTCTTTTTACTTTTGCAATTGCATCATATATGGGAGCCATATAATGGTCAAATTTTTCAGTAAGGTCCCCAGGCATGAATCCTAGGTTTTCACCCGCTTCAACTGCTGGACGTGTAATGATTAATTTTTTAATGCTGCTATCTGGTCTATTTTCAATATAGTCAATAGCCTTGATTGTTGAGAGAAAAGTTTTACCGGTTCCCGCAGGTCCATTAATAAAAATAATATCAAACTCATCAATCGCTTTAATTAATTCATGTTGTCCGTGAGTTTTAGCTTGTATTGGGTTGCCATGAATATCATTCATGATAACTCCTTTACCAAATGGCTTTGCTCTTCTTTTCTCGCGTGATTCTGCAACACCTGCCAAAGGCCATCCGTCAACACCTTCATTATTGGCAATAACTTTAGGATATCTTTTAGTCATATAATCTCCCATGATTAGACTATTTATTGTTTATAGCAATTAAAAATCAAAAACATTTTCTGACGTTAAAACTGCAACCGACTGCGTTGTTGGCTTACTGATATTAATTTTTTTATCACCTATATAAAGTGATACGCCTCGTTGTGCGAACCAGAATTTGGTAAAATCATCATCGCATCCAACTGAAGAGCCATCTATCGTAGGATTATCAGCTACAACTACTCTAGCTATACCACATTTAACTATTTTACGAGCACATTTAGCGCATGGCATATGGGTTACATATAAAGTGGCATTAACCATTTTTGATTTATCACCAAAGTCCAATGCGTTTTCCTCGGCATGCTCCATAAATGGATATTTATCCGATTCAAATATTTTGAATTTAAAATCTTCAATATATACTAATTGCTTTTTATCTCTAGAATGTGGAATATCATTATCATCCATCCCAGGCAATGTACCGTTATAACCCCAAGAGATTGGCTCGCCTTTGATGGATACTATAACAGCTCCAACCTGGGTGTTTTCATCTTTAGATAGCTTAGAAATGGTTTTAGCCACATCTAAATATACTTGGTTTTTTAGCTCTAAACGATGCATTGAATTACCTTTTGTTTCTATTATTAAGATAACATTATTTAAACTAATATGGTAAATAATTATTGAATAATTAGAATAAATATATAAACTATATAATGAGATGATAATTAGCCGGGGAGGATAATATGTCATGTAATTGCGCTCCTAGTACAAACGTAGCATATGCACCAGCTAGATATGCCGCTCCTATAAATCCCGGATGCCTACCGATACATTTAAGAGGGCTTCGTACATCATGTAAAAGATGTAGCAATGTACCTAGGGCTTGCGTTGGAATGAACGCATGCGCATGTGGGTGTGGTTGCGGAAGCTGTGGATGTGGCTACAAAACTAAATCTTGCGGAATTGGTGGTTATTGCTATGGTGGCGATAGCTGTGGTGGGCAACAATATCCGAACTATCCAGCAGATTGTCATCCTCCACAAAATCCATACAGAAGTGGTACGCGTACAATTGAAAAAGCCACCATCATATGTGGAGGCCGTGCAACAATACTACACTTTGCGTGTGGTGGATGCGAAGTAACGCCAAATGCCTATATACCATCTAATTATAATTTAAGAGAAAACGGCACCCCAATGTTGGGATGCCGTTGGGGAACTAATCCAGCTCCAGAATCAGAAGGGATGGACTGTCCGAATTACATATTCAACCATGTTAATCCAGCGTCACCTTAACTAAACATCAAATGTGTATCTAAAATTGCTATAAGTAATTTATCAATTTTTTCTTTATTTGGCAACTTTGGCAATATGCATGTTTTATAAAGTTCATCAGCTTTAGTATTCAACTCGTTAGACTCTTCTAGAATCTGGTCGAAACTAAATACTCCATTGCGAATATCCATGAGATGTTCACGGTCAATGTTGGTGCGGTCAACATTAACGCCTTTACCTTCTAAAATTTCAATACTCATACGAAGTAAACGAACTAAGTGCATAGCGTGTTTACAATTTCCTTGGATTGCAATCCTTCCATTTCTACGAGTTATTAAAATATGATTAGGAACCGTAAAACATACAATGCGGTGATTGACTACAGGTATTTTAATGATATTACTCCAGCACTGCATCCGTTTGGTGCTAGGCGCATCTTTATTAATATGCACTTGATACATAGAATTATCACTTTTAAACCCAGATGTCATTTTATATGGACCCCATAACGAAGACTCATATCCACATGTAAATGCAAGCTCCTGAATATCACTTGCTAATGATTTAGATACTGAATAGTACACAAATGCATTATCAGCATGCAAGCGCTTAGTGCCATCGCCTTGCAGCATGCTTTTCAACAATATATCCATATTTCGTTTAGTCAGCAAGAACACCCATCTTGGGATTCGCTTTCCTAATGCGCCATGACCACAATCTAAATGTAGTGCTTTAGATATATCTTGCGGTAATATCCATTTGCTTTCCGGAAAGTTTTGATGCTCTCTAGCTGGGTATGTGTATTTTTTGACACTAACCTTTCCATTTTTTATCATTTTAGTGAACGTTTGTGTCAATCTGCTTTGAGGTTTTGATTGTGATATACATATACATTTAACTTTGCCATTGCGAAAATTACATGTACCATCAGATAAATACCACCCCATCAATCGAAGGTAATCATGTAATTCGATATCTAGATTTTTATCTAAGAATGCATCAATAGGTAGTTGTGTTGTTATCTTTGGCTCTATTTGTGTGGTAATATCAAACGTACCATGTAAATTACTAGCTTCAGAAAATTTCCAGTCATGTGCTATGTTATTATTTCGCTCAACATCACGAACCCACATATTGTGATTTGCCGTCACCAATATATCAGTATGAGTACCAGTGAAATTATACAAATTGCCATTATATACACCATCAAATCGCTCAATATATTTATGAAACTCCATTCGATTATTTAACGGATTCATAGTAGCCAATTTAACACTTTCATCTATATCATCAAACAATAACCACCCTAAATCAGTTAAAAATTCGGTGTCATAAGAATAACAATCAAATCCTGTTTTTGCTTCCATCTCAGCTCTTTTTACATTGCGATTCTTAGCCCATCTCTGATACGATTCCCAGTCATTTAGAGTGGCTATATAGGCCAATTCTCTTCCAGCCATGTCTTTGTATTCATCTTTAAGAAAGTGCTGAGAAACGCTTGAAATCATCCTTAAAAACTCTTTCTGACGCTTCTTGAAGTCAGCAATTGCAAACGAATAATACTCTGGGTCAATATACTTTTTAAAAATCAAAGAACCCTCAGCGTCAAACAATTTTGTAATTTCGCTATAGAAACTATCTTGTCGTCCTTCACTAACATATTCACTTGATAATTTTGCCAAAACTTCAATTTGAGTTTCTGGAAAAATACTTTTTTCACTTAATCCAAACGCAGTGCGGTCCGGCTTACCCTTTGGAGGATTAAGTAAATAACTGCGATGAGTCTTGATGCGATTCAATTGAGAAACTGCATAGCCTTGATAAGCCCATTTTGCCTTAATGCACAAAAATTCATCACGAATTGCCATTACTTTCTCCCATATAGGAGTTGACATTTTAATTGTATGTTCCGGGGCATATAAAAAATCTAACATATTTGGATTGTTTTCAGAGCATAACTGAAACGCTTTAACAATATTATAGACAGTCTTATCAATAGGTTCGCCTTTAATGTCAAACCATCCGCTATCATCTTGTTCAAATTTTTCCAAACTATAAATAACCCGTTTAGATGGCAAGCAAATACCACCAATATCTTCATCTGAAGAGGCTATATTAGTTCCGTAGGCTTGTGAACCTCGTGTAAATAGAAAAATTAAATTCTGTTCAATTTCCTGCTTGTTCATTATCAACTCCTTCGAATATCTGTTCGTAGGTTGGAATATTACCAACATCTACAGTTAGAAAAGCATTTTCTTTTATTTTGGGACTGGTAATATCAACTTGTCGAGGGGGATATCCCAGAGGGTTACAAATGATTGTACATTGGTCGGGGGTGTCATAAAACATTTTATCATGTGTATGTCCATGCACCCAAATCTGTTTAGGATTTGTTTTTGCAAGTAATTCAGCTCCATCAAAATACCAAAAAGTTGAATCGGGAGTATTAAATTTCTGAGGTATTCTGGACCAATTAGGAGATACATGCGTAACAATCATATCAATATCTTGAATAATTAAGTCAAGTTTTGCCTTTTCTTTATTGCAAAATATATTGAAATCTAAATATGAAGGAGTGCCACTTTCATTAGGAACTCGAATGAGATTGGCATCATTCATTATATATGTCCACTCTAACATACCTTGATTTAAAGGCTTGCCCCAAACCTTATGAGCGTAACCATAATCATACCAAAGACCTGTGCCACCAATTTTTACACCATCTAATTCAAAAATGGTACCATTAAGATAATGCACGCCATCTATTTTAGATGCTTGTTCAATCATATCATCTAGGCGATTGAATGAATTTTTGTTAAACTTCTTTTCAATCTTACCGCTAATCATATACAAGTCGTGATTACCAAATACCCAAAGAACATGTTTGAAATACTGGCGAAGCACTTTAAACATTAGAGCATTTTGTGTATTATAGTGACCAATATCACCAGCCACTACAATAACTTCACCAATTTCTTCTGGCATAAGATTCTGCACAAGTTTGTGCGTCAACTTTTCTTGTTTCTTTGCGCCATCATTTGGATTAATCCAAAAGTCAATGTGCAAATCAGATGTTATAGTTACTTTCATGAGTCAGATAAAATCCTCTTGAGTCGCTCTGGCACTGTAACGTTTATTAATGAATTGGCAGTTGGGCGAACGTTGCGGTGAATAGTTTCACGGACTTTATGCTTATCTCCAGTAATCATACCAAGAACGGAATGTGTTAATTGCGGTTCAATATTTTGAGAAATCCATATAAAGCGAGCTTTACGACCTTCTGCTGTGTTATCAAATTCGGGCACTTTTACGACTTCATTCATAATAGTTTGTAGATACTCATTATGAATTTTCTCAGTAATCTCTTTTAATGAATCGATGGTTTCACGAAATTCTTCCGGGAGTGTTTCTAAAAAATCGATAGGCACAATAAAGGTATCAAGGTCAATTATACGCCAAAAATTTAACAAAGTTAAGTTACAAATTGTTCGATGGATTCGACAATATTCATCACCCTTGAGTTTAAATTTATAGCCATTTTCAAAAGTAATTACATAACCTTCTTCATTAACGGTTAGCGTATCTTTAGATGCGAATAGTTCTGAAAATTCATTGAAGTGGAATACTTTAACCATTTCAATTCCTATTTTATCAGACTCAGCCTTTAAGTAATCATAGAAGAACTCTTTGCCGGTTTGAGTATCAATTATACCAGTCAAAACTAATGCTTCTTTATCACCATAATCGATAACTATACGATTTGTAGGATAAATAATCTCAACCATATAAGTATGGTTTTTATTCATCAAATCACAATTTACATTTTTATAAAGCCACTCAGTCCCCCAAATTGCCTGGTCAGATAAAAAGCTTCCACGAGTATTTAAATGCCATTTATCATTATACCAAAATACAATACCACAACTTCCATCAGCCTTCTCAAGAACCATATAAGGTCCTTTGAAATTAGGTTGATATTCTTGAGGGATGATAGAGGCGCGGTCGCCATCTAATTCACCATGATTCCAAAATTTTCGATATGGTCGTGCAACAATATCTCCAGTAGATTCTTCAAATACAATACCACGAGAATTAATTGTAAGGTAATCCCAATCAAAATTGTAAGTAACAGTTTTATTGTAATCAAATAAAATAAGTCCGTCTTTACGCTGTTGCGTCAGATTTGCCCGAACCAAGAAATCTAGTAAATTTAATTCTTTCATATTACCAATATAGTAAAATATTTGCTCTTGTCAAATAAAAATTATGCATGTACCATGAATGATACAATTGAATTCATAAAATTAGTCATCATTTCTAAATCACCATTTGGAATTTTAAAATGAAATTCATCAGCATGTGACATTTCTTCATGAAAATGCTGCATTCGCGTATGCACATCTTTTTCATTCGTATTTCGTGATTGTAATCGCTCAAGAACCACACTCTCACTAGGAGGCATTATGAAGATAGTGAATATTTGCGGATATATAGCAACCAAATTATTTTTACCTTGAATATCAGTAATTACTATACAATTTTTATGCTTGTTATTTTCAAACTCAGATTTTTCTATACCATAAGAGTTTCCATAAACATATGCATGTTCAATAAATGACTCTTCTACAATGCGCTGATTAAACTCTTCCTGTGTGAGGAAATAATATTCATCACCAATCTCTTCTGGTCGCTTTGGTCTAGTTGTGCATGTTTTTATTCGATATAGATTGTAATTTTGAATTACTGAGTTGACGAGGGTTGTTTTTCCAGATGCTGATACTGATGATACCAAGAATAATTTAGACATAATAAAACCATTATTTATAAAAACTTACCTTTAAATATAAATATCTATGATATATTATGATTGAAAGGAATGTGTTTTTTATGAAAATCTTTAAATGTTGGTTTCCTGGCTGTGATTACTGCACTAACAGCAGGTCTAAAATTGATTTCCATCATATTATTCCAAAAGAAATAGATTCAAGGCCCAGCAATAAATGGACTGTTCCATTATGTAAAACACATCATGCTATGATTTATGTTCCTAACGCTAAATACGGTCAACACTCTATAAAAGTTGATGATAGTTTAATCATCAAGCATGTGTATGATAGCACATGTGGAAAAACCGTTCATTTTGAATCAATGGACGGCAATGCTTTTTATTATAATCCAGAAACTAAAGATAAATTTATCTAATCGGCTAAATCATCCCAATCACTCATGGAGTTATTCCATCTGTCATTAGCCCAAGAATCATCATCACTTTTATCATAAGCAATGTCTCTTGCAGTTAATCCAAATGAATCTTCTAGGGAGTTATTTGGGATTCGATTTCCTTTTACATAGATATTGTTATAGTCATCATCCGCTGTTGGCTCGTAATTAATTGTTTGCTGAAATGAATCCAACTCTGGCTCATCATCATATGAGTATAGGTCATTTAATTTTGCTGATGAGTTTTGTAAAAAAGCTAAAACTGGATTACCTTGATTCAATGCGGTACTAGCTGCCATTTGACTAAATTGTGTAAGAGCATCGGGACGCTCTTCGCCTCTTACATCGGCATACCCTTCAAATATAACATGAAAGCCATTCATAACGGCTTCCATTATTTCTTTATCGTCATTCTCTAAAGACTGCAAAAATGGTTTAAGTAAATTTTTCATAAAAAGAGTTTATAAGTTTAGCAACTCAACAATAGAATTTTCAAAGAAACGCTGCGTAATTACCGGCCTTCCATTTGGTGTTTTCATGACCGCGCTTGGAAATTGAGGACATACAACCATAACGCGAGGTATAGCCAATCCCTCTGCTAATACAGCTAATGAAGTTTGATTTGAAATATATACTTTAGATGCTTTGAGTATTTTCGCCGCCTCATAAAAATCTTCAGTAGGATGATATGTTAATCCAGTAATACCAGGATATAATTGATGTACAAAAGTCCACTCACCTTCAGTTCCAATAAATCTCTTCTCCATATCAATGTCATTTAAAAAGCGATAATCAATAACTGGATTTAAATATCGAGCCGTTTGAGTTAATGCAATATAATTGCCTTGTTCTACATCTTCAATATGAATGAATTGTTTAGTCATATCTGGATATACGCCATAAAATAAAGAATTCCATGTATATATATCTCCACGAGAGCCATCCCACCCGTAATCAACGCGGGCATCCATATCAATATCAAACACATGATAATATAAATTACAATGCTCAACAATGCTTGCTTTAAATCCTTGCGATTCTAATAATGGTATCAATGCGTTTGCACCTCCATGATTAATTGGATGCCACGTTGGTACATTTGGATGATTAATCACTAGGTGAATATGCTCACCACCAAGGGCTTTGATATATGGCAATGCAGCCATAATATCACCAGCGCCTTGAGTTATTTTGACAGTTTTTAATTTTTCGCTAATTAACATTTTTTAAATATCATCGTCAATATGTTATGATGTGAATCCACAGGTTTTCTGATAATATCTTCGATATATGCGAATTTAATTACAGTGTATCCATATAATATCATAGTTCGTGTAAGCGACATTAAATCAAAATGCCAAATATGCTCATTTTCTCTGCGATGTTTCCAATTTTCAAAATACTCATCAGCAGCAGCCTCACCAAGCACTTCTTCAATTAAATTATAATTACAATTTGGCACTGATATGCAAATGAATTTACAGTTTAAATCTTTGACAAAATCTAAATCATCAAAATGCTCAAGTGAATCAAAAAATGTAATCACATCAATAGGTTTATTTTTAGCCTCAGAAAAATCAATAAAAGTTCCATGTTCAAGTGGATAATTTGATATATCCGTACCAAATGATTCTACTCCAGCTGTTGAGGTTATTTTTAGAAAAGAGCCATTTCCATAACCAACATCAAGAATGCTTTCTGGGATTTTCCCAATACTTCCTACGATAAAGCCATAGCGAAGATGTGACATCATATCACATAAAACGGCATACTGGTTATACCTTGTATCAACATAGGTAGGATTGTAAATATAGGGTTTGACATCTTGTTGTCGAATCACACCTGTATCTAATTTTGAATAATTTAAAATCATATTATTACCACGCAAATAATATAATAATATGTTTTAAATTACTTGATTATCTAAAATTTAGGTTTTTCACCGCAGTATTCCATTATTTTAGAAGGTCTTCCTTTTGGTGAATTAATGCTAATACCCTTAGAAAATAGCAAATAGTTATGATTTATCTTGCGCCTAAAATTAGATACGACTAAACGCCTATCTAAAACAACTTCATAAGTATTTTGCAATTCAGACCAAGAAAAATACTTAGGTAAAAGTTCAAATGCAATTGGCTGTGATTCTATTAGTTTCTTCAACTGCTCTTGTAAATCACTTAATATCGCCTTATGGTCAAACGCCATCACTGGCAAATCACGCAAGTTAAACCAATTTAACTCACCTGAATTTATGCCGAGTTCAATATCTGATTGATTAGAGTTTTCAGCAGAAATGAGTGCAAAATAAACCACTGACATTACAACCCATCTTGGGTCGCGATTTGAACTATCATAGAATCCTAATTGACGCAGTTGAACATTTTTAACACCTGTTTTATCTTTTAATTTCCTATGCGCTGCCTGTTCAGATGTTTCATATTTTTTTACATCGATAAATCCACCAGGGATTGCCCATTGGC
>Ga0315284_10006886_pt1 | contig 16203 bp, 20 predicted proteins | sample YL17G09_16_MG_FD_203696 | JGI IMG/M metagenome (GOLD analysis project Ga0315284, IMG submission 203696) | Sediment microbial communities from Yellowstone Lake, YNP, Wyoming, USA - YL17G09_16 | ecosystem: Environmental > Aquatic > Freshwater > Lake > Sediment | place: USA: Wyoming | collected... | reverse complement strand
CCCTTCCTTTACCGAACTCTCGAAAGCCTACAAAAAGAGGTAACCTATGCAGGCCGATACCGCAATGCCGACCCAATCGGCACCCCAAGTATCCCAGACCCAGCCGATCAGCTACGCGGCTCCAGTGACGCAGCAAACGGCGGCTCAGGCACCTTCGGTAGCAACCAATTCTCAATGGGTGTCACCCTACCAAGCAGCGGTGGCCCCAGCCCCGCAAATGCAGGCCCAGATGGGGGTGCCAACCTACCAATCAGTCCCTACAGCGTCGTACCCCCAAGCGTACCAGGAAGCCCCACAGGCAGCCTCAACGGAGAATCCTTACAAGGAGGCATTCAACCGGGTAGTGGGGCTCCTGAGTTCGCCCGTCCAATTCCCGTTCCAGGGTCAACAGTCCGGGCAGACAACTCAAGCAAGCCAGGCCAACTACGGTTCCCAGGCGGCTCCCCAGTACAGCAACCAGGCGATTCCGACCTCTATGCCTGGGATCAACAACAACCCGGCATCCTTCAACGGTTATTCCCAAACCTCTCTGGAGATCAGCCCGGACCAACTCCGCGCAAACGGCGTAAGTGAGGCAAGCCTTGAGGTCATCGACCATTTCGGTCCTGATGTTCCTGCGGTACTGAATGATTATTCTTGCCAGCTGGAGGACGCGCTGATTGCGACTAACGGCCAGTTGATGCAGGCTGTGGAGCTGCTTCGGGCCATGTCTGCTGAGCACAAAGCTTATGAGACGATCCTGACTGATCCTGATGTGCTCGCTGATTACACCTGTGAGTTCTTCGGTGCAAACGGTCCTTATCCCATCCCCGATGACGCTCCTGCTGTTGCAGGCGCTCCCGGCCAGCCCGTTGGCCAACAGTTTGTTCGCCCAGCCGCTCCCCAGCGCCCCGAGATGCCTGTCCCCCCTGCTCCCCAGCAGATCCAAGGCAATCCTGGTGACTTCTGGAACAGCTTCGGCTCCTTGGCTGACAGGGATCCTGCTAACGCCTGGCGTTATCTGAACCAAGCCTCCGCCAATCCCGAAGTATTCCGCCAGAAGCTTCTGGTAATGGAGTGATACCTGGAAAACGGGTAACTACCATTTATCAGGAAAACAAGTAAACACCGTTTATTAGAAAATTAACTAAACGTAGAATAAGGGGGTAGTAAATACTGCCCCTTTTTTATTGGTTAAGATGGCAAAACAACGTATGGCGGGAGATCGACCGGTAATCGGTGCCCCGACTTCTCAAGGGGCAGGTATTACCGCAGGGAGCGCAGCAATGCCGCCTGATCTTCAACAAAGTTATTTGAATCTTGCAGTACCTGGCTCTCCCTTGGGTCAAATGGGTTTGTTGTCACCTAATCACCTGCGGAATGCGCAGATTGCGCAAGATTCTCTTCTTGTAAACGAGCAAGGCATGATGACGGGAATGATGCCACAGTATGGCCAACTACCGATGGGAATGTATCCCGCTCAAAAACGCCAAGGTAAATAAAAATGGATTCCGCTAAAGCTAAAAAAGCAAAATCAAAAGCAACAAAAATTAAAGAAGATCCTAATGCGCTCATTGCAGCGGCAATGTTGGCACAGCAGGCGCAAACAGGCCCCCTGGATCCGGAAATCCAGGCCAGTCAAATTGCTTTGCAAACTCCTACTACCAATCCCTATCACATGATGGGCGCAATGCCTCCCAACGTGTATAGCCCGGGCAATTTAGTTGGTGGTTATACGCTTCCCCAGGTCTACAATCCTGAAGCTTAAATAAGTCAAGTAAGTAAGGGTGTTGCTATAATTTTTTTAATGGAATTTAATTTCCAGAACTCATAGAAACCTTTTGAGGTTTCTGGTGTCAGCTAACCCTTACGCTGAATAACCGACATGTTTATTGATAACGACTTTCCCAAGCTGTTGGGCGCGGAGCTGTACCGTCCCCACCCAGCTTACATCGTGGAGATGGCGGCAGAGCCCGTTGTTGTCCATGACTTTACCAAACAGCCTGGTCAGACCGTTCAGTTAGACCGGTATCGTTTCTGGGGCAACCCCGGGACCAAGACTCAGCGTGAGCGCACCCAAGACCAAACAATCGGTACTGCCAACAGCCGTTCGATTGTTAAGGACAAGGTGCTCGTGTCACTGCGTGAGTACACCGGCCCTGCTGACCCTAATAACTCCAACCTCCCGAGCACCTTCAAGATTGCTCGCGAGACTCTGATGACCGCGCAGCGTTTGCTGCTGGACACCGGGAACCTCAACATGTTCCACCAGTCCATCGGTTCGCTGACCCTGCTTGACGACTATCGTCGTTGGCGTGATCGCGTGTTCTTGGATGAGTTCGCTAAATCCGAGTCACGCGGTGCTTCTTCTGATACCCAAGGTGGTTACTACTACCCCAACGGTAAGACCCGCACCAGCTCTACCGCCCTGAATTCTTACTCTGCTACTGAGTATGCTTCTGAGCGCTTTAAGTTCAACGTGAAGACCGACCTTCTGGAAGTTGTTAAGCAACTCCGGAAGCGTAACGTTCCTGTGTTCCAGGACGGTTACTACCGTTGTATTGCTGACCCTTCCTTCATGAAGGATCTGCGTGCTGACCAAGGTTTCCGTGAAGTTGCACGTTACCCCGGCATGGGCCAAGGCAACCCCCTGATGGGCGCCATGGGACCCAACCAAGCCATCTACGGCGGCGGCCAGTACGGCCAAGCTCAGTTTGTGGCTGGTGAACCTGTCATGCCTTCTGGCTTTGTTTTTGAAGGTGTTCGTTTCTTCGAATCCACCAACTTTGCAGATAAGTCCATCACTGTTGACATTGGCGACGGTGCTGGCGCAATCTCGCACACAACTCCTCCTGCTCTGTTCTTCGGTCCTCAGGCCGTTGGCGTGGGCATTGGTGGTCCTAATGCCCAAGTTCTGATCAACAACAACGACGATTTCAGCCGCTTTATCATCCTGATTTGGCAACTGTACGCCGGTTTTGCAAACCTGAACAAGGACTTTGTGACCACTGCTTTCACCATCGTTTGAGGAGGTAACTAACCATGGCAACTTACAAATCAAACGCTGGCGCAATTCTGCAGCCCGGCAACCAAATCAACCGTCTCTCTGGCTATAACGTTGAGGGCGTGTACGGTTGGCCTGGTGTTGAAGCCTTCGAACTTATTGGTTACGTCAAGATTGATAACCTTGCCGCCACCAAAGCCAGTTTCAAGAGCTTTGATATCACTGTCCCCTCCCCTGATCGTCGTCCTGATGATCGTGTGCGTGATAACCGCACTTCCTTGGTTGTGAACGCCAGCACGGCGCGCCCCGCTTATGTGATTGGCGCTTCGATTGCTGTCGCTCAAGACTTCACTTCTGTTGGCTTCCCTGCTACTCCTATTACTGCCGATATTGGCGGTACTTCAACTGAGCTGCTGGTTCTTGGCCCCAACAACGGCGGCGTGCCTTTCGGCATCCCCGCTACTCAAGCCAACGGCTTGGCTGCTGCAACCTCCAGCATTACAGCTGCTAGCTCCTTGTTTGCTCAAGGCCTTAGCGGCATCACTGCTGCTGGTCTGCCTTTCCCCACCAGTGTTACCACTGCTGGCATCGTTGCTGCTGACCTTGCCAACAGCATGATGTACAAGGTGACCTCTGATACCACCTTCAAGGTGTTCAACACCACCGCCATCACCTCTACTACGGTAAACGGTGCGGGCGTCTTTATCAGCCAAGCTGATTCTGATGCTGGTAAAGCTGGTTATCTGGTTTGCCGCGTGAACTACATCCGTCCTCAACTCGCTGTCTCCTGGCGCGATATTGACGACAAGATTGATTTCGCTTCCCAAGTGGGCGGTTCTGACAGCTGATTTTATCAGGTGTTTTAAGATTGGCGGGTCTCACGGCCCGCCTTTTTTTGTACCTAGTTGTAAACCTGAGTGGAGTTTGGTAAGCTAAACGGAGACAAACACTTAACTATGCTGTATCAATACAAACCCACTGGCGGCCTTGTTGAAATGATTTCAACGCATGGGGAGGGAATCTTTATGTGCATTGATTCCCAAGACGAGGTTATCTATGTAGAAGAAGAAAATCTTATTCCGCATCTTGATGCCACAAATGAGAAAATTCAAACAGAGGAACGGTTGACTGAGCAGCTGAAGCAAGAAGGCGTAAAGCCCGCCAAACCCACAAACAAGGAAACGTTTCCCTTGGATGCAAGGATTAACATCAATACAGCAAGTGCCCGTCAAATTGCAGACACTCTCCCTGGAGTGGGACTGAAAACTGCAAGGGATATTAAAGATCTACAAACATCTATGCCTGGTGAGAAATTTCAAAAACTTGATCAACTTACATCTATTAAACGCGTTGACTGGGAAGAAATTTTTAAAGAAAATTTAGTGCGCGTTGAGTGATTATTTGCGCGTGCTAGTGTGTTACTAGGTATATTAAAAGTTGATATACCTATAACGCATTCCCACTGAGTAATGCAACTCGATACCTTCCTCAAATCAAAAGTCCGCTGGCATCTCGGGTATAACCTGACATCCGTCCCCGCAGGTGATCAAGCGCGTCTAGAGGAAGCTATCAACAACATCCAAGATTCGTTCTGGTACAACAAGATTGTAGAACAGATCGGTCGGTGCGACGAAGCTGAAAAGCGCACTGACATGACTGGCAGCGTGAATAATAATACCGTCCCACGTAATCGTATTGAAAGCATCGCTGGTGATGTAGATCGAACGATTGCGACCTCTGATTTCAGAGACACGCTGAAAACCTGGACGGGAATCTACTTGTACGAGACGGATCGACTAGCCCTCCATCTCTATGTTCCGAATTACAGAAATCCCGAGCAAGCTCGATACAGGTTCAATCGGGAAGGTGCTGAGTTTATCCAAGCACTTCCTGGGCCTGCCGACGTTGCTGTTGGTACTCGTCTTATGCTCGAAAACAGCTACCGCTAAAGTCACAGAGACGCGACAAATCATGCCTACCGACTACCGCACTATTGCTAGACAAAAAGCAATTAAGTACAAGTTATTGCCTGATGTTTTTGAACGCCAGATTGACGTTGAATCTGGATTTAATCCAAAAGCTATATCTTCTGCTGGCGCACGAGGTATTGCACAGATCACGCCTGAAACTGCAGCGGGTTGGGGCGTTAATCCAGATGATCCCATTGCCGCATTGGACGCGGCAGCCAAAAACATGGCGGGATACATCAATACACATGGTGGTTTAACTACAAACAATCCCGCAAAGATGCGGGCGGCGTATGAAAAAGGATTGCGTGCCTACAACGCAGGTCCTGGCGCTGTTGAAGCAAGTAAAAACTATGCAGAAACCAATCGTTATGTAAAAAAAATTATTGATCCCAACACATTCAGTTTTACGGAGGCCCTCCAGGGTCGATCAGCAACACCACAGGCACAGCCACAATCGCAACCCCAACAAATTGTAACAAATAGTGGACGCACTTTTGTCATCTTTAAAGATGAAGATGAACAGTACATTCCTAAAACTCTTCTTGACAATAAAGTTAAAGAATTGGCACCTGCTCAGACTGCATTTAATCCAGTCACAATGCTAATCAACGCTTTTGCACAAGTCCCTAATTATTTACAGTAATGGCAAGCCTCATTGATGTTGGTTATGTTTCGCCTCTCAATGAGGATGTTCTCCCCAGCACGGGAGCGCATCTTGATGTCCGTGTACGCAAAGACGGTAAATACATTAATCCAGAAACAATTCGTTCTTTATTGACTCGTTTAAAAGTGGGTAAAGAACGTACTCCTCTTTGGCAACAACAAGGAGAACAGTGGAAAGCAACAGCACCGATTACGTCAGGTTACGGTCCTCGCACAGCGCCTGTTGCGGGGGCCTCTACATACCACCCAGCACACGATTATGGAGTAGGCGCAGGCACGCCCTTAGCGTGGGAGGGGCCGGGTACTTTCACGCCAGGTAAAGGCTACGGCACCATCAAAACAACTGATGCGCAAGGCACTCCTTATGAGATCAGTTTATTACACACCAAAGGCGGGAAAACAACTTCATTACCCGCACAGCCAGCAGCAACTCCGCCGTCACAAGAACAACAAAAAAGCACTGGTTCAGATACGTATATCATTGTTCCGCGTTCTGCAGTAAATCAAGATTTAGAGAATCAAAATTTTTTAAATAATTACATAAATAGGTTAGGTTATTCTTCGGCTCAAAATCCTACATTTGATGCTGCTCAGATGTTAATTAACGCGTTTAACCAAACCCCTAATTACATGAGCTAATGCGGTTTGCTCAACCCCCTGGTTATAGCCCAAGTTTTCCCGTAAGTTACGGGAACTTGTACGGCGATGGGAATATTACTACGGCAGGTTTTTCAGACCCATTCAACATGAAACGCGTAGATAAGATTCAGCATTGTCCATATGTTGTTGCGTATAACGGAATTGAAAAACCACAATTTCAACTCAACAATCCAGCATACATGCGTGAAGTAGATCGTTCGCATAGCGACCCGCTCCCCCCTGTGGCGTTGAGCCGCAACCCAATCCAGAATAATTTACTGGGAATCTACGGAGAAGGATAATGAAAAATATGGGATATATGGAAGGCTTGCGCGGCGCACGTCCCGAATCAGAGCGTCCAGGCAGTCAGGGTGGTGTCAAGGGGCGCAGAGGCAATCCACAGCGACGGCGCATGGCTGGTGATGCTTTAGACTTGGATTTAAAGCGGTCACTGGGGATGCCACAAGCGTTTTCAGCCCCGTTACCTATAGGAGAAGCTGAGCTGCGGACTCCTTACCTACCACAGTAACAGAAAAACAATGAAAAAGAAAAAACTGGTAAAAAAAGCCTTTAAATGCCCGGATAAATATTCGGTTGCCGAGCTGAACTACATGAAAATGTGGCTTAAAGAAAAAGAACGTCAAAAAGAATTAAAGAAAAGCACTACGCTACAATAGTTTTAACTGATTAAAACTGTAAGGAGTACGGATTTTGGCTTCCAGTAGTACCAATAAACAGCCATTACTTGCTGATCGGCCGGCAACCACATCGTCCCTGGTTACCGTAGCATCTGGACAGGCTTTTTCTACCAGCTTGATCCCTACTGCTGTTGGTAATGCCACCAGGGTTTTTGATGTTGACTCTTCTTTAACAGATACTTCGATTAGTGGCGCCTATATTGATGAAATTTGGTTTCGTTATTCAAAAAACGTCAACACGTTTATTGACGCAAGTACCCCTGGTGCAGGAACTTATTCAGCAAATAGCACAACGGTAACTGTCACTTTAGCTGGACATAATGTTCAGATAGGGCAAAAAGTTGGTCTTGACTATACCAGCTATAGCTCAGGTTCGCTTCCTGCCGATGAAATTATTACAGTTACTGCAGTTACAACAACTACCTTTACCGGAACAACTGCAGCATCTGTTAGTGGCCCAATTACAGGTAATGTAAATGCTTACTTGCCAATTGATTTTTGTTTTTATTTGATTAATACAAGCACCATTACCAACATTAACCAGTTTTTCCCTCTTTTTGTAGCAAGTATTCCTTCAACTTATACCAATCAATATTACAGCCTGACCTTAGAAAATGTGCTGCCTTTAATCAACCACCCAGTTGTGCAGTCGGGTGCTAATTTTACGAGTACAAATAGCACAACAGCTGCCAAGATGCGCGGATTAATGCTACAACGTGGGCAAGCATTGTACGTGGCTACAGGCGGATCTGTATCTCTTTCTAGCGGCTTCTACGTTAATTGTCAGGCTGCTTATTACTAAGGTGATGCCATGCCTTTTGAAGTTGGCGGATTTAATAAACCGTCAAATTTAAGGTTTGATAAAAATCTTTCCAAAGGTTTTATTGAGACAGATTTTAATAAAGCGATTAATTCAATTTCAGACGAGAATCCTTATAAATTTACTCCTGGAGACTCAACACTTGTAAGTCGTATTCGTTTTTACGATAATGACTCATTGTGGTCACGTTGGCGTCGTGGTCTTGAGTTATACACGATTATACAGAGTACTTTAGGTTCGTCTTATAACGAACGCAGTTACCGAGGCGATTATCGGATGTATTGTTCTTTTCAACAGTACCCCGGTGTATTTGTTCCGCTGCGTTTATTTTTGTTTCCGAGCGGTTCATCAGAAACAGGTCAGCATATTGTTGTTATGCGTGATGGTAATGGTTTTAATTTTTTTAATTATGGTTTATCTATTTTGGCGGTTCGGTATCTTGGCCAAGTAAATTCTGGAATCTATAGTCAAACAGGAACCACAATTACTGTTACAAAACAAGATCACGGTTTTCGCATTGGTGAAAATATTTATTTAAACTTCACCACGGGTGGTGCAGTTGACGCCACGTTGCCAGTTGTTTCTGCCACGCAGAATAGTTTTACTTGTTCTGCTGTATCCTCCGCAACAACTGGCGGCACGCTTAATTTTTATTTATCAACAACATTTAATGATTTGCGTTGGGTAAATACGCGTGTAAGATTGCGCTATTTGCCGAGTGAAGCGGCTTTTTTTGCTGGGGAACGTTTTGCAGACCGTGCTATTGAGCGTGATCCGGGAATTGCATCTACCTATACACGTCTGGGGAGCACCTTAACAGTAACGTGTTCATCTAACCACGGCCTTGCCACTGGTAATGAAGTTAATTTAACAGTGACCAGTGGAGCAGCTGCTTCGGGAATTTATACAATTACAGTTACGTCTTTAAATACTTTTAATGTCTCTACAATTGCCTCTGGCACAACAAGTGGAAATCTAACGCTTACTCGCCAAATTAAAGGATTTCGTTATGACGATTATGTAGGTTATACCGCCACTGGCACTGATGCTGTGACCAATGAAATTATTTTTTATCGCACTGACAGTTATGGTGCACGTACAAGCAATAACAAAGCGGAAACAGTTGTTCCTGCACACAGGGGATTTGAAGTAGGACGTTTTTTAACAACTGAAGTACGCTATCAGTGTAATTGCCAAGATTATTCCAGGCGTGAAGGGTATAATTTGTATGAACAATTAAGAAAAAAACGCTATCCAGTTACTCCTATAACTTCAACAAAAGGTGGTCAGCATCTTAATCGTGATGGTAGTCTGACAAACCAACGCGATGATGTTGGCGTCTATAGCGATTTGGGTTACGTTACAATTAACAATTTTTATGAACTGCCGACGTATAAAGATCAGACAGATACGTCTTATCCAAATCTTCAGTATTATCAGTTGCGCTGGTGTAAACATATCTATGCTTCAATGTTTTCACTATTGCATGATGAGGGTAGTCAGCCCATTGGATTAAATGGGCAATATACGCAAGCCAATAACTTAAGTGTTCAAATTACCTGCGTTAATCATGGGTTGTCAACGGATACAAAAGTACAAATTGATGTAAATAACGGGAATCTTTTGTCTGGGCAATACACAATAAGTCAGATTATTGATGACAATAACTTTACTATTGCATATCCATATAAACAAACAACAACGGGATATTGCGCAATTAATAATATCCGAGAACATGAATTTGTAGGGGCATGGTTGTTGGAGCCAAATGATAAACCTGTTGGGGACGACCTTGATAATTTTTATAAAAATTTTAACAAAGAAAATTTAATTTTGAAAAAAAATGCAAACCGATTGAGTCTTGTTAGACAGGGTTCAAAGTGGGTAGGTAATAAACAAATTATCGGCAACAGTACGCTTCCTGAAGATATTTCTAATTTTGACCCACAGCTTATTACCATGTTAATGACAGATGAAATACGCCGCGACGCAAGTGGTAATTTAGACAGGGCAGGTGTTTTACAGAATGCAACACAAAGCATGATTTCTATTGTCAGTAAATTGACTAATATTTCCCCAACACAGTTACAAGGTATTAAATTTGGTTTTATTGATCAGCCGTTAATTAATTACAATGTGCAGTTTCAGTCAGGGCTGCTCACCGGCGGAGATTTTTTGAATGGCGTCCCAACCGAAGACACAGCCACAGTTAGCATTGTGGATTGCGGGACTTATGATCCTCTTGTTGCACAAGATTTAGTTGTTGATTCAGGTACTTACGCTATTATTTAAATTATGGCTGTTCAAATTCTTAACCGGCGTTCCAGTCTTCTTTATGATCGCCCATTTCCAATTCGACTTGGTGTTGGCGAGATTGCAATTAATAATAATTTGGGAGATCCCGGTCTTTATTTTGCTGACGACACTGCCAGTCCCAGTACAGGTTTAATAAAAGTTGGTCCCACTTTTATTGGTTCAACTGCACCTAATTCACCGGCTGTTGGTTATACGTTGTCCAGTAGGGGTGAATCGTGGCTTGATACGTCTAGCACTTATATTTACAAATTATTTGATGGAACAACATGGCAGACCCCTAAAGCCGTCGCGTCGCGTGGGAATGGAAAACCCGTGAACCCTGTGGATGGGCAACTCCATTATGATAGCTTAATTCCAGGACTTTTTATGTACAATGCAGCAATTACTGCTTGGGTTGCAGTTTAGTGTTTATTTTGCACATTACTTAGAATATGGTCTAGAATGCGATCAAGTTTATTATGCACGGCCTGCATTTCTCTTAAAAAATCTTCTTTAAGTACGTAGTCGTGGATCACCCGATCTTGGAATACGTTAAACTCATTTTCAATTTTTTCAAAACGCTGCTCTAGTTTGCGGTTAAAATTTGTTAGAGCTTTTGAGAGACCCATAAACGCCCCCGCCGCTCCGGAAATTACAGATATGATAATGTCAGGCGTCACTGTTGGCTGCTTTATTTTTACTATTCTAAAGGATTTAACAACTTAGAATAAAACTCAGGCGAATAACTGGTATGTCTACTACCTACAACGAAGACATTGTAGGTGCTATTGAGGTACTAGTCGACCTAATGTCAGGAAATGACTTCACAATGACTCGCGAACCTTATGCTCCTAATTATCGCGGTCTTGTCGATGCGTTAATTGATTTAAAAGAAGGTTTTCCTCTTTATATACCAACTGATTTAGGTTTTAAGGGACTGGCGGGGGAAACAATTAATCAGGGTAGCGCAGTGTATTTAGATCACAGCACGGGTCAGCTGTATAAGGCAATTGCATCAGGCACCGAAGCGCAAGCACACGTAATTGGCTTTGCTAACCAAACTAAGCTTGCAGGAGAACTTATTCAAATAGTAACGGCGGGTTTAATTGGCCTGTCAAGTTTGTCAATTGGCAGCCACTATTATTTATCTGATAGCACTGCAGGAGCAATTGTATTTAATCCCCCCACTGGGGCCGGTAAATACGTAACTTTTGTAGGTCAAGCCGCGTCAGCAACTCAATTTGTTATTCAATTAGAACCCCATATTAAGCTGAGTTGATCCATGGCAACCCGTAAAGCTATTGCCCTGATTAATGGGTTATTCGAAGAGATTAACACTCCCACGGATAAAGTTGATCTTGCTGGTAATACAACAACAGATTTAGCAGAAGGTACTAATCTTTATTATTTAGACAGTCGTGCGCGTTCTGCTATTACAGCAGGCAACACTGGAACTGGTTACGGTTCTTTAAGTTACAGTTCTTCAACAGGTGTAATTACATTTTCAGTTGTTACAAATGCCAATATTTGGGGGTCTTTAAGTGTTGCTGGCGGATCGGGCCTGACTTATAATTCCGCCACAGGGCAGTTTGGCACTAATGCAATCCCTAATTCCCAACTCGCCAATAGTTCGGTTACTCTTGGTAGTACATCTGTCTCTCTTGGTGGCACCACTAGCAGTATCATTGGGCTTACAAGTGTTACAGCAACGACCGTAACAGGCAGTACTAACGTTATTTCAGGTGCTTCTGGAGCTGCCAATAGCATTATTTTAGGCAGCACTGGAATCATTTTTGAAGGCTCCACAGCAGACGTTAATAAGACAACCTTGAATGTTGTTGACCCAACTGCTACACGGACCATTACTTTGCCAGATGCAAGTGGAACACTTGCGCTGCTTAACTCTTTAAGTGTTGTTAATAGTGGCACTGGATTTGGTTCAATTAGTTATGACAGCGGGACAGGTGTTCTTACTTATAACGTTGTCACAGCTGCTAATATTCGCGGTACTCTTACAGCTTCTACAACCGGAACCGGTTATGGCGCGCTTACTTATGACAATTCAACTGGCAATTACGCTTTTGCTGTTGTTACTGATGCCAATATTCGCGGAAGTCTTAGCGTCACTGTAGGCTCTGGTTTAACTTACAACTCAGCATCTGGACAGTTTGGCACAAGTGCAATTCCAAACTCTCAGCTTGCTAATTCCAGTATTATTCTTGGTTCAACCAGCATCTCGCTTGGTAGCAGTGCGTTGACACTTGCCGGCTTGACATCAGTCACAGCGACAAGTATTTATGCCGGAACCCTTGGAACTGCAAATTCGCTTTATCTTGACAGTACTACCGGCGCCTTGACATTTGAGGGCGCCGTTGCCAATTCTTTTGTTACTAAACTTGTTGTTGCTGATCCGACTGCAACACGGACTGTAACTCTTGCAGATCAATCAGGAACTGTTGGACTCAGTACAAATAAACTTTCTTTCTTTTCTGCAACAACGTCTTCAGAATTAGCTGGCGTCATCAGCGATGAGACAGGAACAGGAGCTTTGGTTTTTGCTGGGTCTCCGTCTTTAACCACTCCGACCATTGGAACTGCAGGTGCCAACTTTAGTGGATCTACGTCAGGTACGACAGCACTTGCAGCGTCAGCCACAGCATCCGGCACGTTAACCCTTCCAGCAGCAACTGATACTTTAGTTGGCAAGGCAACAACTGATACTTTTACCAATAAAACATTTGATACAGCTGGAACAGGAAATAGTTTTAAAATTAACGGCACTTCTATTACAACAGTTACTGGTACAGGAGATGTTGTTCTTTCAACTTCACCTACGCTTGTTACCCCAATTCTTGGCACCCCGTCTTCAGGAACGCTGACAAACTGTACAGGTCTACCAGTTTCAAGCGGTATTTCAGGACTTGGAACAGGTGTTGCAACTTTTCTTGCCACACCGACTAGCTCTAATCTTGCCTTGGCAGTTACAGATGAAACAGGCACCGGAGCTCTTGTATTTGCTAATACTCCGACACTTATCAATCCGATTTTGGGTACTCCAACATCAGGTACACTAACGAATTGTACGGGTCTTCCGGTCAGCACGGGAATTTCTGGTCTTGGCACAGGTGTCGCAACCTTCCTTGCTACACCAACGAGTGCAAACCTTGCTGCAGCAGTAACGGATGAAACAGGCTCTGGCGCTTTAGTTTTTGCCACATCACCTTCACTAACAACACCTTCTCTTGGTGTTGCTTCTGCTACCAGCGTCAACAAGGTCACCATCACAGCACCAGCAACAGGTTCAACCCTGACTGTTGCTGATGGTAAAACCTTTACCGCTTCCAACACCTTAACATTTCAGGGCACCGATGGAAGCACGATTACGTTCGGTGCAGGGGGTGCTGTTGCTTATTTAGCAGCAAATAATGCTTTTACTGGCGCCAACACATTTACAAACGCAACCGGACAAACATTCAGACAAACATCAACCCAAGATGGCATCGCCATCAATGGTAGAGCGGGTGGCAGTAGTACTTATGCAGTCACCCTTACTCCAGCGACTCTAACCGCTAACCGTACTCTTACGGTTCCGGATGAGACAGCAACAATTGCTTCTCAAGATTTTGCCACCGCAATTGCAATTGCATTAGGATAGAGCTATGTCAACACAAGTACAGTTCCGTAGAGGAACAACAGCCGAAACAGCATCCTTTATTGGTGCCATAGGTGAAGTCACGGTTGACACGAGTAAGAATACTTGTGTCGTGCACGATGCCACTACACTCGGTGGACATCCCCTCTTACGTCAAGATGGGGTAAACAGCGCCTTGTCTCCAGGTTCGCTGTCTAGCTGTGCCTTGAAGTTTGCCAACAGCGCAAATACAGGAATCATTAGTCCCGTTGCTGGAGCAATTGCGTTAGTAAATAACGGTGTTGCTGGTCTTACAATAGATGCATCTGGTTCTATAACCATTCCGGGCAACGTTTCTATCAGCGGTAATTTATCCGTTGCTGGGAGCTTTGACTCAACTGACAACCTTGCCCTCATTGTTGCCCTAGGCTGATATGGCTAATACCTTTACAAAAAAAACAAAATCTAGTCTGTTAACTGCTGATGTTACAAGCAGTGCGACAACTAACGTTGTTACAGCAGGGGGTACATCCACGTTAATTATTTTGAGCATCCTTGTTTCCAATAAAACAGGCTCTAGCGCAAACGCTAATATTTATTTGGTACCTAATACCGGGGATGCAGCTTTTCTAATTAAAAACGCCCCAGTTCCTGCAGGTTCGTCTTTGGAAATGATTTCTGGCAGCAAAATTATTATGAATGCTAGCGACGTATTGCGGGCAAGTTCAGACACGGCAACGGCTTTAGATATTACAATCAGCTACCTAGAACAGAATTAATTATGAGCTTAACTACAATTAGTGATATCAGCATTCTGTATCAACAGATTGCTGAACTACAAGAATTATTAGAGCAAAAAATTGCAACTTCTGATCAACACATTGGGCAGTTAGAGACTGCCGTTTATAAACATTTTATACTGTCTTTGGAAGACAAAGATTGGTTTATTGTGCGTAAAAAACGCAATTATTTGTTAAAAATTTCTGATTGGACAATGACCGCTGGTTGTACTGTCAACCAACACGACTGGGCTGTTTACCGCCAGCAACTTCGTGATATTCCGCAAACGTATCAAGCAGAGAAATTAGAAGATATTAACTGGCCGGAGATGCCTTCACCGCTTGGGCCCAACACAACTGCTGAAGATTTGATTGAGCCTGAGCCCGTGCTTGAGTTTGAATCTGAAATTACAGAGGAATCTGAGACCGTTGTTGAGGCAGCTGAGCTGACCGCAGAAGAACCTCCGACTGTTGTCGAGGAACACGTAGCAACTGTTGAAGTCGTGGGCTTGGATATTGAGGAACAAGCCGACACCACGACCGAAGAAGTTGTGACAGTTGAAGAAGCGCACACCGTCCCCTCTTCTTCTTCCTCTGCTCCTGAGGCTTCTTTTCTTGAAATCACGCCTGCTTCCACTGAACTACCGTCCGCTGACATTTCTTCTACTAAAGCAGCACTGAACGCGCCCGCGGTTGTTGATGCTGAAGTAGAATCAACAGAAGAAACACCAACAAATGTTGAAATTTTAGAGGAAAAATAAATGGCTTATTTAGGCAACAATCTTCAAGTTGCATACCCCAGCTATCGCACTATTGATGACATCAGTAGTCAGTTTAACGGGGTACTAAAAACGTTTGCCTTGCGGATTGGCGGTGTTGCTGCGGTTCCCTTTCCAATTAATCCTCAACAGTGTTTGATTTCTGTTAATGGTGTTATCCAGAAACCAGATTCAACAGGCACTACAGGGTTTACCTTAACCGGTACCAACATTGTTTTTGCTTCAGCTCCTTCAGCGGGGTGGGCTTTCTTCGGTACCGTTCTTGCCGGTGCTGATTATGTCAACGTAGGTGCTAACTTTCCTTCAGGTACTGCGGCTGTACCGAGTGTTACATTTGACCAAAGTACTGGTACTGGTTTATATCTTGCTAGTAGTAATGTTCTTGGTATTGCTACCAGTGGTGTTCAGCAGCTGACTGTTGATAGTAGCGGGAACGTCAGCATCACCGGTATTATCTCTGCTGCTGCAGGCACAGCAGCAGCACCTGCTTATCGTTTTACCGGCGACACCAACACCGGCATCTACAGCCCTGGTGCTGACCAAGTAGCCATCTCAACTAATGGCACGAGTCGAGTAGCTGTTCAATCTGACGGAAATGTACTTATTGGTGCAACTGGATCAGCAATTCGTCTTTTAACCGTCAACCAAACAGGAATTACTGGGGGAGAATATGGAATCCGTGTATCACAATCAAGTGCAACTAGCAATGCGGTTGAGCTGACTATTGACTCGGCAAATGGTCTTTCAAAGTTATTTCAAAAAAGCACTATCCCGCTTGTTTTTGGTACTAATGACACCGAGCGCGCCCGCATCGACAGCTCCGGCAGGCTCTTAGTTGGCACGTCTAGTGCGCGTAGCAATTTCTTTAACTCAACCGATGCTCCACAAGTTCAACTAGAAGGAACTACCACATCAACGTCTACGCTGGCAATTATACGAAATAGCG
>Ga0315284_10006885_pt1 | contig 16204 bp, 13 predicted proteins | sample YL17G09_16_MG_FD_203696 | JGI IMG/M metagenome (GOLD analysis project Ga0315284, IMG submission 203696) | Sediment microbial communities from Yellowstone Lake, YNP, Wyoming, USA - YL17G09_16 | ecosystem: Environmental > Aquatic > Freshwater > Lake > Sediment | place: USA: Wyoming | collected... | reverse complement strand
GCTACGGGGGACAAGGGAGCGCCGCCCCTACGAGAAGTGCAGCCGAGAGGGGGGAGCAGGTTTGACTAGCCTTTGGGCCGACGGGTACAATAAGGGGGTGAGCAACCTCCTGCCGCGCGCCCTCGTCAGTCTGCTTCTGCTGGTAGGCCTGGGTGCGCCCGGGCAGGCCGTGATGCGCTGCTGGGTGCTGGGCAACGGGCTGCGGGTGGTGCTCAAGGAAGACCACTCCTTTCCCCTGGTGGCGGTGAACCTGGTGGTGCGGACCGGCCCCCGCTACGAGGACCCCGCGCAGAACGGCATCTCCCACTACCTGGAGCACCTGCTATTCAAGGGTACGACCACCCGCGGCAAGGGCCAAGTACAGGGGGAGATCGAGGGGATGGGCGGGGTGATCAACGGGGGCACCTCGCGGGACTTCACCCACCTTTACGCCGCGGTCGGCAGCCGGTTCCTGGCCACGGCGCTGGAGGTGATCTACGACGTGGCGGCCCATCCCAGCTTCCCCGAGCAGGAGCTGGAGCTGGAGCGGCTGGTGGTACTGGAGGAAGCGCAGGGGCTGCGGGACGACCCCGCCAACCTGCTCTGGGAGCTGGCGTACGAGCAGGCGTACCGGACGCACCCCTACCGGATGCCGATCGCCGGCAGTGCCGCCAGCCTGCAAGCCCTGCGGTCCAGCACCCTGGCAGCCTATCACCGGGAGCGGTATGTACCGGGCAACATGAGCCTGGTGGTGGTGGGGGATTTTGACCCGGATCGCGCCCTGCAGCTGGTCAACCGCACCTTCGGGCAGATGGCGCCCGGGCCGGTGCCCGAGGACAAGGTGCGCTCGGAGCCGGTGGCCAAGGGCGAGCGGCTGGAGCGCCGGGCCGCAGTGCCCATGGAATACGGACTGCTGGCATTCGGGGCGCCCGGAGCCGACACCTGGCCCGAGGTGCCGGCGATGGACCTCGTCGTCACCCTGCTTAGCACCGGCTACTCCAGCCGCCTGAACCAGGAGCTGCAAGCGCGCCAGGGGATCCTGCATAGTGCCAAGGCCCAGTTCCTGACGCAGAAGGACCGGGGGCTGTTCGGCCTTAGCTTCACCTGCCCGGCGGGAGCGGTGGCGCGGGCGCAGGAAGTGCTGCTGGCCCAGGTGAGCCGGCTGCGCGAGGAGCCGGTGCCGGAGGCGGAGCTGGAGCGGGCCAAGCGAGTGCTGTGTGCCGAGTATGCTTTTGCCAACGAATCTTTCGCCGACCAGGCGGACACCCTGGGCTTCTACGAGGCCATCGGTAACTACAACATGGCGGCGAGCTACCTGGACCTGGTGCGGCAGGTGACTCCGGTACAGATCCAGGCGGTGGCCCGGCGCTACCTGGACCTGGGCAACTACCTGACGGTGGTGCTGCACGCGCGATGAAGAGAGCTACCTGCCTGGCCCTGCTACTAGTGATGGCCGCCGCCCCCGGGAGCGCGGCCCAGCGGGAGCTCTTGGGCAACGGGCTGACGGTGTTGGTGCAGGCGAATGCGGCCAGCGACGTGGTGACCGCCCGCCTCATCACCCGGGTGTCGGTGCTGGACGAGCCGGATGAGGGCGCGGGCGTGCGCTATCTTACCCAGCAGCTCTTGCTCCGGGGCTCGGCCGGGCTGGATGGCACCCAGGTGGCGGGGCTGGTGGACAACCTGGGGGCGACGCTGGAAGTGGGGGTGGAAACCGAGCTGGTGTACACCGAGATCAACGCGCCCTCCGACTGCGCTGCTCAGGCGCTGGCACTGCTGGCGCAGGTGGTGGAGCGGCCGGCTCTCGCCCCCGAGGAGCTGGAGCTGGCGCGCCAGCAGGCGCTTTTGCAACTTCAGTTGGCGGCCGGTGATCCCGGCCAGCGGGCACAGCAGCTCTTCCTGGCCGGCCTCTACGGAGGGCACCCCTACGGGCGCAGCCTGGTGGGAACGGCCGAGGGGCTGGCGGCCTGCAGTCGGGAGCGGGTGGCACAGTTTCACCGCGCCCACTACCTGCCCAACCGGTCCATCCTGGTGATCTGCGGCCGGGTGGCGGCGGAGCGGGCGTACGAGCTGGCGGCAGGGTGCTTCGGGGCCTGGGCACCGGGGATGCCGCCCTCCGCCCCGGCGCGCCCGGTGCCGGCGCTGGCCGGTTCCCGGATGAAAGTGGAGGAGCGCCCGGTGCTGGGATGCTACCTGATGCTTGGCTTCCGGGCGCCAGGGGTGACCAGCCCGGACTACCCCGCCCTGCTGGTGTTGGACAGCCTGCTGGGGAAGGGCATGGGTTCGCGGCTGTACCTCAGCGTGCGGGACCGGGCGGCGATCGCCTACCGGGCCCAGAGCGTGTGCGGGGAGCTGGCGCGGCAGAACTACTATGCGCTGCTGGTGGTGACCGGGCCGGGGTCGCTGCAGGCGGCGAAAGACATGATCGTGCGCGAGGTGGGGCTGCTCCAGGAGCAGCCGATTGCGGAAGTCCAGATGCAGCGGGCGCGCCGGTTTGCCATCGGCACCTACCTGCTGGAGCACCAGCGCAACCGGGACCTTGCCCGCTACCTGGGCTGGTACGAGGCACTGGGGTTGGGCAGCGGCTTCGACCAGCAGGTGCCGGCGCTGGTGGAAAGGGTGACGGCCGAGGACGTGGCCCGGGTGGCCCGGACCCATTTTGGCCACTACTTTGTGTCCGTGCTAGTGCCACGCGCGATGCCCCAGAAGGATGAATTAGCTGTAGAATAAGACTAGAACATCGCGGCCACTGGCGTGTCTAAGTATTCAGGCCGGGAACGCTGAAGAGGAGGGAGAAACAAGCCAAGCCCAACATGGAGAAACTCGCAATCCTATCCAAGCATCCTATGTATCTTTTCGCCAGCTCCCTGCAGACCGCCACCGAGGTGGCTATCAAGCGAGAGGTTGATGCTTACCTGATCAACGAGGTGAACCACACCGAGCGCATCCGGTTGGGGGACACCATGCTGGACGTGCGGGCCAGCATGGACCTGCCGGACGCGATCTGCGACGGTCTCACCTTCAAGCAGAGGGTGGTGCGGTGTGACGAGCACTGCTTTCTACTTGCTCGCTGGAAGCCTGATCGGTACATGCGCCGGGCGGCGGCCGGGGCCTGCCAGAAGTGGTTCCTCGACAAGGAGTTCTTCCCCGAGGACCCCAAGCACTTCATGAACAACCTGGCGGAAACCGGCTGAGCAGCGGGGCTCGGCGCCGAGCTCGGACTTCTGCCGGCGGGCGCCGGTGAGCCCAGGCTAGGTGTCGAGCACGATCCCGGCCACGTTGCTCATGGGGACGAGCACGGGCAGGTGCTGCCCACCCTCCGTCAGGCTCACGGAAACGAACTCGCCATCCACCGCCAAGGCGCCGTAGAGCACGGTTTCCTGGACGGAGCTGATGGTGACGGGGTGGCAGAGGGTGACGTGCCCGGTGCCGATGTTCTTCATCCCGGCTTGTCTCCTGGGTAAGGGATGACAGTAGGTTCCCCGCCGGCCGCCCCAGGTCCTGCGGGGAAGGGTGTGACTTGACTGGCCGCGTCATCCTGCTATAATGTATCGAGCCATGGTGTGGGGCTCGCCGCAGTAGCTCAATTGGCAGAGCGACTGATTTGTAATCAGTAGGTTGGTCGGGTTCGAGTCCCCCCTGCGGCTCCAAACGAGCGGCCATAGTTCAGCGGTAGAATGCCTGCTTGCCATGCAGGAGATCGGGGGTTCAAATCCCCCTGGCCGCTCCATGTTCACCCGCGGTGCGCTTGTAGCTCAGGGGATAGAGCGTTGGGTTGCGGACCCAGAGGTCGCAGGTTCGATTCCTGCCAAGCGCGCCATTTCTTTTAACCCCCCCATTTGTCCATTCCCCTCCCTCGCGGCAGGAGTCCGGCCGGGCAGCGGGAACCGTTCTCCCATGACACGCAGGGGGTTGCCTCCATGAACCGCTACCTTGGCTTGCTGGTGGGATGCCTGATGTTGGTGCCGGCGGTGCTGCCGGCCGCGGCCGCCCGGCCCCGGGGGGCTCCGGCGTTCAGCCGGGCGGGGTTCTGCCGCCTGAATCTCAGTCCGAACTTCCGGGTGGACATGGGTGGCTACTCCGACCGGCTGGCCAAGCATACCGGCGTGCATGACCCCATCCAGGTGCGGGCCGTGGTGCTGGCTGCGGGCAGCCAGCGGGTGTGCATCGTGGGGGTGGACGCCCTGCTCATCAACCGGGACCTGGCGCGGGCGGTGAAGGCGGCCGCGGCCAAGGCCACCGGCATTCCGGAGGACGCGATCTTGATCTGCGCCTCCCACAGCCATTGCGCGCCCTACGGCTACGCCTCCGATCTCTCCCCCGATCCCAAGAAGGTGGACCAGCGCCTGGCTGCCCACTACCGGGAAGGGCTGACCGCGGCCATTGTGCGCGCCAACCGCTGCCTGCAGCCGGCGGAGGTGGCCTACCAGGTGGCCCAGGTCACCACCATGAGCCACAATCGCCGCTCACCCAACGATCCCATCGACCCGGCGCTGGGGGTGCTGGTGGTGCGCTCGCCGCGGGGGAAGGTGCTGGGGGGAGTGGTGAACTTCACCGCCCACCCGGTGATTATGGGGGAGGGGAACCTGGAGTTGTCGGGGGAGTGGCCGGGGGCGGCGATGACGGCCTTGGAGCGGCAGGTGGGCGGGGGATCGGTGTTCGTGTTCCTGCAGGGGTGCTGCGGCGATGTGAGCATTGACCGTCACGGAAGCTCCTGGTCGGAGGTGGCGCGCGTGGGCGGGGAGATGGCCGCGCTGGCGGCCAAGCTGCTGCCCGAGGCGAAGTGCCGGCCGCTGCGGCAGGTAGGCGCCGCCCGGCTCACCACCCTGGTGCCGGCCAAGCCCAAGGCGGACCCCGTCCGCTTTGCGGCCCAGGAGCAGGAGCTGGCGGCCAAGCTGGCTCAGGCGCAGGCTGCGCATGCTCCCGCCGACGAGGTGAAAGCTCTGCAACGGCAACTGGACACGGTGAAGGCGGAGGCCACCGTGCTCCCGCACTTCGAGCGCCTGCCCCGGTGCGCCGGCACCGAGATCGAGATCGAGGCCAGCGCGCTGCGCCTGAATGACACCCTGGTGGTGGGGCTGGGGGGCGAGCCCTTCGCCCAGCTTGGGCTGGACGTGAAGGCGGGCCTGCCCGGCTTCCACACCCTGGTGGCGGCGTACTGCAACGACTACGTGGGCTACGTGCCCACCCGCCGGGGCTACCAGGAGGGGGGATACGAGGCGGTCACCAACCGGCTGGCGCCGGGGGCAGGGGAGGCGATGGCCGCGCTGGGGGTGCGGGCGGGGAAGGCCTGCACGGGGAAGCCGGAACGCTAGCGGTTGAGCACCGAGGCGATCTGGGCGATGCGGGTGCAGGGCTGCAGAATGCCGGTGATGGAGCGGGAGAAATCGCCGGTGTGATCGCGGGCCGCCAAGTCCACCTCGCGGTTGCCCCGCACTAGCTGGCCGTTGTTGTCCACCACCAGCCTGACCGTAGGCCGGGAGAGGTCACGCTGGCTGCCGGAGGTGATTACCCCCCATTCGTCGGTATCGAGCTGGACCACCGCCCCCACCGGATACATGCGCAGCAGGGTGGCGAAACGGGTGAGCAGGCGCGGCTCGAACTGGCTGGCGCCGGAGTAGAGCATCCAACCCACCGCCTGCTCCGGGCGCACCGGGGCCCGGTAAGGGCGGGCGGTGGTGAGGCTGTCGTAGGTGTCAACGATGCTCATCATCATGGTATAGAAGTGCAGAGGCCGGTTGCGGGTCAGCTTCGGGTAGCCGGAGCGGTCGTTACGGATGTGGTGCTCGAAGGCCGTGACCGCGCACACCTCGGGGATCCCCTTGCTGGTGCCGAGCACGCGGGCGCCGATTACCGGGTGGCTGTGCATCACCAGCCACTCCTCCTCGGTGAGCGGTCCGGGCTTGCGCACGATCTCCAGGGGCACGAAAACCTTGCCGATGTCATGGAGCATGCCGGCCATGCCCAGGTCGGCCATCTGCTGCTCAGTCAGCCCCAAGGTGTAGCCGAACAGCATGCAGACGATGGCCACGTTCACCGAGTGCTCGTAGAGGTACTCGTCATAGCTCTTGATGGCGGCCAGGCTGACCAGGGCGTTGCCGTCATCCAGCAGCATGCGCAGCATGTCCTCCACCACGGAGCGCACGGAGAGCGAGTCTATCTCCGCCCCGCTTTCCACCGCGGACATCGCCTTCTGCACGGTCTGCACCGCCTCGCGGTGGATCTCGAGGGCCTGCCGCCGGTGCTCATCCTCGTTCTCGTCCGGCTTGCCCGGCTCGGAGAGGATATGGGTGACGTTCTGGCGGGAGAGGGCGTGCTTGACTCCGCCCTGGAACTCGAGCGCCTTTTGATCGGTGATCAGGGTATCAACCAGGATCTCGATTTCCTTGGCTTCCAGGCCGGGCAGGAAGGTGAGCTTGCCCACGTCCCGGGACTGCAGCTCCTCGGCCAGCGGGACGAGCGACCCTACCAGGTCGCGCAGGGGCATGTTGCCGAAGCTGAGCTGCTCGGTCTGCACGCCCAGGGAGAGCTCGCTCATCTCCGAGAGCAGCCGGGTGAGCGAATCGTGGCAGCGCTCCATGCATTCCCGGGCCACGGGGTGCTGGATGCCGTAGAAGGTGGCATTGCGCATGGCCGTGGTGAGACTGACCATGGCTTCCTCTACTCTGGCGCTCAGCTCCTCAGGGGCGAGATTGCTCATGCCTTGGTCTCCGCCTGCACCTCGGCGGCGCTGGTTTCCTTACTGCCGTTCTTACCCGAGAGCGCCTGCAGGGCAGCGGGGGTGGCGATGCGGCCCAGGGCCCGGGCCGAGGCCTGGCGCAGCTGCTCGTAATGCCCGCGACCGAAGAGGCGCCGGGTATGCAGGATGCGGGCGAGTACGGTGATGGCGGCCTCGTCGCCGATCTTGCCCAGTGCGGATACCATCTCCATGCGCTCATGAACATCGGAATAGGTCCAGGAGAAAGCGGTCACCGCCTTCGCCAGGGCGGTCACGGCCACCGGGTTGCGCAGCTCACCCAGGGCACTGGCGGCGGCCCGGGCGACGGAGGGGTTGGCGTCCTGCAATGCCGGCATCAGGAGCACGGCCGAGAAATCGCTCGATTTCTTGCCCAGGGCCTGGATCACGGCCAGCCGGACGAGCACGTCACGGGAGGCAAGGCCCTTGGCGAGGGCCTTCAGGGCATCATCGGTACCGATCTCCGAGAGCACCTTGACCAGGCACACCCCGGCTTGCGAGTAACCCGACTGGAGGGAGTTGGCGAGCTCGGGCACGGCGTCATTGCCGGCGCGCACCAGCACTTCCATGAGCGAGTTCTCGGCCGCGGCGCTGAGCGGCTCCGCAAGCAGGTCGATGAGCGGCGGCAAGGCGCTCTTGCCCATGCTGGCGACGATCTCCGCCGCCACCTTGACCTGCTCCGGGTGGCCCTCCCGGAAGACCCGGCAGATGAACTCCAGGACATTGGCGCTGCCGATTGCCTGCAGGGCGCCTGCCGAGCGCAGGCGCTGCCAGGCCGGGCAGCCCAGGCGCTCTTCGGAGTGCGCCGTCAGCACGCTCAGCAGGTGCAAAGCGGGGGTGGTATGCCCCTGCTCGATGAGCTGGCGGCCGAGCTGCTCCAGCTCTGTGGCGACCTTGGAATAGGTGTCGAGCTTCTGCTCGCGCTCCAGGATGTCCAGCAGCACCCAGCTCAGGTTCACCAACTGGCTGCGGGGATCCACGCTCTGCATGAGGTCGGCCAGCTCCTCCCGGGCGGGAGTGGGCGGGATGCGCATGGCGGCCATGCCCTCCAGCAGGGTAGCCAGCCGGCTCTTCTTGCCGGCGGCTTCCGCGGGGCTGATGGCGGGTGCGTAGTCAATGCCCTCGCCCGCGGCGACGGCGATGCCGGCGGGAACCCCCCGCAGGTCCGCCAGCAGCTTGGCGAGCTCACCCAGCATGGCGGAGATGCGCTGGGGGCTGACCGCTTCCTTGGAGGGTGCGGTGGCCCGGGTGCCTTCCTCCCGCCAACTAGGCGCCTGCAGGGCGAAGATCTTGGGGCGAATGGCGGGCGGGAGCTGGGCTACCGCCTCCCGTACCTTGTGCTTCACTTCCTCCCAATCCCCGGCGGAGCGGGCGAGCACGGTGCTTTCGATGCGCTGGATCACGTGCCCGGCGAAGCTGGTCTTGCCCCGGTCCAGCTGCGACCGGTCGGCCCGCGACACCGCCACGCCCACCAGCTTGGCGGTGAGCGGGGGGTCACGCAGCACCGCCATCAGGCTGGGATACTGCTCGTCCTCCAGGTCCTCGGCCTTGCCCACCAGGTAGTCGGCCAGCAGGGAGAGGATGGCTTCCTGCCGGTCCAGGGGCAGCTCGTGCACAGGGGGGGCGCCAATGGGTGCCTGCTGCTCCTGCTCCTCCTCGCCAAGCATGTGCTCCTCGACCAGGGTGATATTGGTCACCCCGGCCTCCCGCAGTGCGCTAGCCGGTCCCCCCTTGGCCCGGATGCGCACGGGGTCGGTATCCAGCAAGGCGAGCAGGGCCGTCAGCTCGCTGATGTCGGTCCCCACCTTCAAGAGCACGCGGGCGATTCCTCGCTGCCGGAAGCGCTTGCTGAAGGCATGGGAATCGGCGGTCTGGCGGTAGAGCTTGCGATCCAGCAGCAGCCCTTCGTCCACGGCAGCGAGGGTGAGCTTGCTCTGGCGGCGCAGCAGTACGGTGAGCACCGCAAACGCCATCTCCCGGGCTTGTGCCGCGATGGGGTGGTCCGGTTGGTACAGGGACGCGGAACGACGCGCTGAGAAGAGCTTGTCCAGTAGCTGCTGGAGCTCTTCCGGCATCTTGGGCAGCGTGTAGAATCCTTCGATCTCGCCCATTAGCCCTTGACCATAGAGGAGACTACTCTACTATTCCACATTAGGGCGCAAGGGCGAGCTAGCGGAGCAGGAAGGAGCGCGCTACCAGCAGTCCGGTGAAGACGGCCAGGGCCAGCCAGGTGGCGTGCTCGCGATTGTGGATCACTCCCCGCCAGGAGAAGGAAGCGGAGCCGGGGGGAATGGACTTTGGCGAGCAGCGAGGCGACAGGTAGCGGGGCACGGCCTCCATGTACCGGCGGTAGGTCTCGCCGTAGCTGGACATGAGCTCCCGCTCCTCCCGCTTCACCATGCCGTGGTAGAGGGGGAGGAAGCCGGTGAGCATGGCCAGCAGCAGCCAGTAGTTGCCGATGGCCAGGGCATAGCCGGCGGCAGTGAGCAGCGAGCCCAGGTAGAGCGGATTGCGAGTAAAGCGGTAGGGGCCGCCGGTGGTCAGGGTGCGGCCTTTCTGCAGGATGCCGGCCGACCAGGTGCGCAGCGACTCCCCGGCGAGCACCAGCAGCAGGCCGGACAGGTGCAGGGGAGCATGTGCCAAGGCCAACACCACCAGCAGGTAGCCGGCGTTCAGCCGCGTGCGCATTCGGTTGTAAAGCCGATTGTCCATGAGCGAGCAAGCATATTCCGGGGCGAAGAGGAATCTCCTGTCTTTTGATAAGGACAAAGTGGGAGCTTGTGGTGCTAGCGGACGGAAGCGGCGATCTCCCGGAGCAGGGTCTCCGGCAGGGCTCCCACCAGGGTAAGGTGCATGCCGGAGGAGCTCCAGGTGAGCGCGTCCGCAAGCAGCCCGGAGACCAGCCAGGCGGTGCGCGTGCGCTGCTGCCCGGCGCGGTCAGCTCTCGCCGGCAGCTCGAACAGAGAGAGGCCGTTCAGCCCGTCGCTGAAGTAGAGGTGGGCGAAGGTGTCCTGGGCCACCTGCACCAGGCGGCTGTCAATGAGCACGAAGCCGGCGGGCAGGCGGCGAGGCAATGCAATCCGGCAGCCCAGCCGCTTCTCCAGGTCGGGAACGGGAAGGCTGAGCACCTGGCGGGGGGCGCCCGTCTTGGCCGGCGGGACAAACAGCGCGCGGGAGAGCGGCGGGTTGAACTTGAGGTCGGAGAGGTATTCCACGAACTGCACTTTGCCCTCGGGCGAGGTGCTCTCCCGGCGGAGCACCAGGCCGGTGGCCTGGTCAACCCACAGCCGCCAGGAGGAGCGGTCAGCCACCAGCGGAGAGAGCTGCAGGCAACAGGCCGGGCGCCCAGCGACCGGGTTGCTGCCGACCAGCCGGATGCGGTAGTTGCGCACCACCAGGGGAATGCTCAGCATCTCCGCCAAGCCGTAGGAGTGCGAGGGGCCACCGGCGAGGGCGGCCCCCGTATACCAGGCCTGCCGGTCGTTCTCGATGTAGAGGAGCTGGCCCTGTCCGCCGGGCAGCTGCTGCCGCTCGCTTTGCGGGCCGGACCAGTAGAGCTTGATGGTTACCGTCTGGCTGCCGGAGATGATGGTGCGGGTAGCGGTGTAAGGCGGTTTGATCGCGATGTTGGCGGTACGCTTGAGGATCTCCACGGGGTCCGGGGCCGCCGACGCCCAGGCCGGGAGCAGGAGCAGTAGGCAGGCCAGCGCGCGCACTCTCACGGCCCATCGTCTCCCAGGTACACCCGGCGGGCGGGCGGAGTGTTGCCGGCGGGCAGGAATACGCGGCGATTGGGGGCCTGGCTGCCGGCGACGTAGAAATGCTCGGATAGATACGACTGCAGCGGCACCAGGGGCACGGCCGCTGTCTGCTGGGGCGCGGCGTGGGGGAGCAGCCCGGCGATGAGCAGGGCGAGGGCCAGCGCGGCCAGGGCCGGCAGCAGCACCACGGGCCGCAAGGTGAAGGGCCCGGGGCGGCGGGTAGAGGTCGCCTGCTCCAGCCGGGAGTAGAGGCGGCTCCAGTAGTCCGGGGAGGGCGCGGGCTGGCGGAGGCGGCCCACCAGGCCGACCAGCGTTGCCAGCTCCGCCAGCTCCCGATGGCAAAGCGGGCAGCACTCCAGGTGCTCGCTCACGGTGCGCTCGGCACCGCCATGCAGCCTCCCGTCCAGGAAATCCTGGAGCTGGGGGCGCACCTTGATACAGACCTGATCGCTATCCGGTTGCATGACCATCTACCCTCAATCCGGGGTGCCGCAAGAGCGGCGCCAACATCTGCCGCATCCGCTCCCGGGCCCGGTGCAGCCGGGAGCGCACCGTGCCCACCGGGATGTGCAAGGTGGCCGCAATGTCCTCATAGCTCATCCCCTCGATGTCGGAAAGCACCACCACCGCCCGGTGCTCGCTGGAAAGAGAATCCAGGGCCCGCTGCACCGGCTCCTCCAGCCTCTGGGCCTCGATCAGCCGCTGCGGGTCACCAGACCCGTCGGCCACCAGGTACTCGGTGTCAATCCCCTCCGGGGGACTGTCCAGAGACCAACTGGTATCCACCCGCCGCTTGCGCTGGCGGTCGATATAAGTGTGGGTCATGATGCGCAGCACCCAGCGGTCGAACCTGGTGCCGAGATGGAAGCGGCGGAAGTCCTGGTAGGCCTCCAGCAGCGCTTCCTGCAGCAGATCCTCGGCGTCGTCCAGGTTGCCGGCCAGGCGGTAGGCGGCTCGAAAGAGCTGGGCATGATGTTTGGACACCAGCGCCTCGAACGCCGGCCTCAGCTCTGCGTCAGGTTGCCGCCTGGGGAGCCGCATGGCTACACCCCGCGCATCATCCGGGCAATCACCCGGCGAGTCTGGCTATCCATAGGAATAGCGAATGCCACCCCGCTGTCGGTTCCCGAGGGAGAGTACAAGGCAGTGATCACGCCCACCGCCTGGCCGTGCACATCAATCAGCGGGCCGCCACTGCTGCCCTGGTTGACGGCCGCGTCGGTCTGAATCATGCGGCGATAGGTGACCTTGCTCTGCTCGCTTTTCACGCTGCGGCCGAGCGCACTGACGATGCCCTGGCTGAAGGTGAACTCGAAGCGCAGCGGGCTGCCGGCCACCAGCACCAGCGATCCCGGCCGAATGCGGGAGACGTCACCCAGGCCGAGGGTAGGCAGGGGACGGGGCGATTTGATCTTCACCAGGGCCAGGTCGCGCTCGCGGTCTGCGGCCACCAGGCGCCCCCAGGTCTCCCGGCCGTCGGCCAGGGTGACCCGGATGTGACGGGCTCGCTCTACGACGTGGGCATTGGTGAGGATGCAGCCGTCGCTGCGGAGGATGAAGCCGGAGCCGTCCCGGCCCTCCAGCACCCGGGTGGGCTTGGGCACCAGCTCTGGCAGCAGGCGGCGGAAGGGGCGCTGGTACCAGGGCGCGGCCGCCTCCCGCAAGACCTCCACCCGCAGGTTGACGATGGCCGGGCGGGTGCGGTCCACCAGGCCGCTGAAGCCCTCCTCCAGGTACCGGATACCCAGCGGCGGCGGGGCCGCGCGCCCCAGCCCCGGCAGCCGGACATAACCGGCCAGGTACATGCCCCCGGCAAAGGCCAGGGCCAGGCTGAGCATGAACGCCAGAAACCGGAACCGCCGCATACCCTCTCCTGGAGGCAAGTCGCCGCTGCCATTATAGCGCAACGGGGGCGTAAGAAGTTGCCGGCGGCAGGGAAAGGACGGTGCCGCCGGGTAACAGAGAAGCACGCTGTTTGGGAGGGATCGGTAGCTTGCCAGTGAAGGTGGAGGTGCAGGTGCTGCCGCATGGGCGAGGGCTGCCCCTGCCCACATACCAGACCGCCCAGGCCTCCGGCATGGACCTGCATGCCGCGAACCAGGAGCCGGTGGTGATCGCCCCGGGGCAGGTGGTGCTGATCCCCACCGGGCTCAAGCTCGCGCTGCCCGCCGGCTACGAGGCGCAGGTGCGGCCGCGCAGCGGCCTGGCCCTGCGCCAGGCCATCACCGTGCTCAACAGCCCGGGCACCGTAGACGCCGACTACCGGGGGGAGGTGTGCGTGATCCTGCTCAACGCCGGGGCCGAGCCCTTCACCGTGCGCCGGGGCGACCGGGTGGCACAGATGGTGATCGCCCCGGTGGTGCAGGCGGAGCTGCACCAGGTGGAGGAGCTGCCGGACACCTCCCGCGCGGGCGGCGGCTTCGGGCACACCGGGGTCTAGTGGGGCACCCTGACCAGCACGCAGTTGGACCGCCGCCGACAACCGCACACGGGCGCGGCGGCGGCTCCTGGGCTGGGGTGGTAACCGGGAGCTCCACGACTCCCGTCCTCGATAAGGCAATCCGCCGCCAGCATCGCGGCAATGGACTGCCCAGTCGAGGAGCGAGGGGTGGGCGGGCGCTCTAGAACTGGTCCCGGTGCTTCTTCACCAGGGCTTCGATCTGGCCCCGGGCGGCGGCGTCGGGGGAGGCGAGGGGCCGGGTGACGTGCGGCTGGCACACCCCCAGCAGGCTGAGCGCGTACTTCAGGCTGCCGTAGGGGCTGGTGTGGGGCAGGAAGTAGATGCGGTTGAGGTCGGCCATCACCGCCTGGTAGCTGCGGGCGAGATCGAGCTGGCCAGCGCGGGCGGCCTGGTAGAGGTTGACGCAGAGCCGGGGCGCCAGGTTGGAGATGCCCAGCACCGCGCCATCGGCGCCGAGGAGGAGGCTGGCCAGGCACTGCATCTCGCTGCCCTGGAGCACGTGGAAGCGCTCGCTGCGCAGCTCGAGCAGGCGGTAGAAAGTGTTCATCTCCTCGGCGCTGTCCTTGATGCCGATCACCCGCTCCTGGGTGCGCAGCCGGGCCACGGCCTCCACCGGGATGGCGCTCTTGGTGCGGGAGGGGATGTTGTAGAGCACCAGGGGCAGGCCGGTGGCGCCGGCCAGGGCCTCGAAATGGGCCAGCACCTCGTCCGTGCTGGGTGTGGCGTAGTAGTAGGGGAGGATGGCGACGACGGCATCGGCGCCGGCGGCCTCGGCCTGCCGGGCCCAGGCCTCGCAGCGGCGGGTACCAGAGTCGCCCACCCCCACCAGCACCGGCACCCGGCCGGCCACGCGCTGGACGGTCTGTTCCACCACCTGCTTGCGCACGTCGTCCGTGAGCGCAGCGAACTCGCCCGTGCTGCCGGCCACGAAGATGGCATGTACCCCCGCCGCCAGCAGGCGGTCAACCATGCGGTCCAGGGCCGCCTGGTCCAGCGATTCATCCGCCTGCAGGGGGGTGGCGAGCGGCGGCACGATCCCTGCCAGCTTACTTACCTCTAGCATGCACCCAACCTCCGGTTGTGGGACTGCCTTAGGGCTTTCTCTGGCGTAAGCCCGGTGTCCTTCCGGCGCGCAATAGGAGCGGGCGGCGGCCATGTTGAACAGTAGCAGCAAACGCAGAACGGAGAGCGCCCTATGAGCACCTTCCGCACCACCACCCCCCTGGCCGCGCTGGCCGCCGAGATGCTGGCCGACGAGGTGCAGCGGCTGACCCACCTGCGGCCGCAGGAAGTGAGCAACGAGCCCACCGTGGACCTGCAAGCCGACCCCGCGCTGTCTGCGGAGGGCTACCGATTGGGGGCCGACGGCCGGCGAGCGAAGGTGTTCGCCTCCAGCTCGCTGGGATTCGTGTTCGGGGTGGGAGCGCTGCTGGCCGACTGCTGGGTGGAGCGGGACGAGTTGTGCCTGCCCACCCTGGAGTGCAGCTCCCGGCCGCAGACGGGGCTGCGGGGGATGTGGATGGCCAACCACCGCCAGAGTAACAGTTACTACGAGTGGCGGCTGGCGGACTGGGAGCGCTACGTGCGCTCGCTGATGCTGTGGGGGATGAACTGCCTGGGGGCTTACCCGACGCACATGGCCACCTGGCCGGGGGTGGTGGCCTGGGGGGAGAACGCCGGCTTCACCTCCCGGGAGCGGCAGCGGGAATGGGAGGTGTTCTGGCAGACCCAGATTGATGCCTGCCTGATGGCCGGGCGGCTGGGCCTGCCCTATCACATCTGGATCCCGCCCAACGACATCTGGCCGGGGCAGCTCACCCCGGAGATCTTCCGGGGTGGCGACAACGCCTGCCCGTCCACGGAGCGCGGGCGCCGGCTGATCCTGGAGAACCGGGAGGAGGTATTCCGCCAGCTCCCGCACGTGGACGTGTTTTTCGTCCCCTCCCACGACAACGGCGGCTGCCCCTGCCCGGAGTGCACGCCCTGGGTGGACGTCTACCTGCCCCTGGCGCGGGACCAGGCGGCGCGGTGCCGGCGCTACCACCCGGAGGCCAAGATCTGGCTTTCCACCCAGCACCTCTCCCGGGCGGAGAACGAGGTGCTCTACCGCTACCTACGCTCGCCGGAGGGGGAATGGGTGGACGGGGTGGCATTCGGGCCCTGGTCCATCGCCGACGCCCAGGAGCTGCGGGAGAACCTGCCGGAGCGGGTGGTGCTGGTGAACTATCCCGATATCACCCATGCTCTGCGCTGCCAGAACCCGATCCGCGGGCTGGATTACTTCATCTCCAAGGTATTCGAGCGGGATGGGCCGAGCGCGCGCCCGCGGGACATGGAGGAGATCTGGCAGCGGATGAGCCCGTACGCCATCGGCTCCCTGCCCTACAGCGAGGGGGTGCACGACGACCTGAACAAGGCGATCTGGCTGCAGCTAGGCTGGGACGCCAACGTGCCGGTGCGCACCACGGTGGAGCGGTACTGCCGGCGCTGGTGCGGCGGGGAGTCCGCCCAGGAAGCGGCCGACCTGCTGTATGAGCTCGAGGAGAACTGGAAGCAGCCGCTCCTGGGCAACGAGCAGATCCCGGCCGGGGCCGAGCGCCTGCAGACGATGGTGGACCGGCTGGGATACGAAGCTGACTGGCGGGTGCAGATGTTCCTGGCGCGCTCGCTCATCGAGTGCTATATCCAGCAGAAGCTGCCCCGGGACCAGGGGCTGGAGCGCGAGCTCTACGCGCAGCTGGCGACCACTCCCGCCGATCGGCTGCGGGAGGTGATCCCCGGGGCGCTGGAGGCGATGCGGGCGGCGATGGCGCAGCCGGTGGACCTGGGGCTGCGCGACCGCATCATGCAGGCGGCGGGGCGGCTGCAGCAGGAGCCGCAGCTGCGGATAGACTCCGCCGGGCGGCTGGGATTCCCCATGAACGACGTGGCCTGGGTCAGCGCCCGGTGCGAAGAGGCCCTGGCCGAGGACGAGCCGGCGCAGATGCAGGCCCGGGTGCAGGCGATGCTGGAGTGGGAGCACCCGGGGCCGGGCGGATACTTCGACGACGGCGGCAACCCGGCGCAGGAGCCGCACCTGGTGCTGGGCGAGGATTACGTGATGGAGGCCATGGACCCCGACCTGCGCCACTCCCAGATCCGGTTCGCCTACAACTTCGCGGACTCGCCAGGAGTGATCTTCGAGTACGCCGGCCTGGACCCGCAGGCTGCCTACCGGGTGCGAGTGACCTACGTCACCACCGGGCGCATGGCCGGCAACGTGACCCTGGC
>Ga0315284_10006884_pt1 | contig 16206 bp, 12 predicted proteins | sample YL17G09_16_MG_FD_203696 | JGI IMG/M metagenome (GOLD analysis project Ga0315284, IMG submission 203696) | Sediment microbial communities from Yellowstone Lake, YNP, Wyoming, USA - YL17G09_16 | ecosystem: Environmental > Aquatic > Freshwater > Lake > Sediment | place: USA: Wyoming | collected... | reverse complement strand
TTCCTCAACAAGCTTATCGGCGGGAAGAGGCTGCGCACCGGCGATGTGCCGGGGGTGACGCGCGGCAGGCAGTGGGTGAAGGTGTTCGACGACGTCGAGGTGCTCGACACGCCGGGGATTCTGCGCGACCCCGCGCTGCTGCGCCGGCGCAAGCCGTACTGGATGCTGCTCAACCTGATGCCCTACGACGAGACCTTGCGGGAGGAGGCGGTCGCGCTGCTGCTGGAGAGGCTCGGGCCGGGCGGGATGCGCAAGGCGGAGCGGCTGTACCGGGCTGAGGCGGACTCGCTTCGGGGAGCTGACTGGGCGGCGGTGCTCGAAGCCGTGGCGCAGGCCGGGGGGTACCACAGCCGGTCGCCGGAGGGGGTGGAGAAGGCGGCGCGGCGCCTGCTGCGCGATTTCCAGGTTGGCCGGCTGGGCAGGCTGACGCTGGAGGAACCGGGAGAGGTGGCGATCACCTCTCCGTTCTTCCGAGGGCAAGTCGCGGACTGACGAAGGCCACGCGCCTAGTCCTGGCGCCTAGTCTCGGCGGCGAGCCCTGCCCGGCAGAGGGATCTGCCGCGGCTTTCGTGGAACCGCGATGCGCCAGGCAGAGTCTACCCCTGTGTTAGCCGCTGGCGCAGCAAGGCCTCACATGGGTCGATAGCAGGAGGGTGCGGCGCACCGATGTAACATCGGCGGGCCATTGATCATCTGTTATACTGAGCGCTGGCTAGTGGCTGCAGCGGGCTGGCTGTGCTGCGTACACGGCGGACCGTGATGGAGTAATCTGGCCAGAGGTCATCGACGATGAAGACATTCGTCTACACTGCAAAGGACAGCGCCGGCAGGATCATCTCCTCTCAGGTCGAGGCCGACAACCCCAAGGCGGTCATCGAGGCCCTGCGGCAGGAAGGGTTCTTCGTCACGCGGATCGTGGAGAGGCGTGCGGCCTTCAACCCGCTGGTGCTCATCGAGCGCCTGTTCAAGGTCGGCCTGAAGGAGCTGACGATCTTCTCCCGCCAGTTCGCGCTGCTGATCAACGCCGGCCTCACCTTATCCGAGGCCGTGGACACGATCGAGGAGCAGACGCAGAACAGCAGCTTCCGCGAGATTCTGCACCGGGTGAAGCTGGACATCCAGGGGGGCGAGACGCTGACGCGGTCGATGCAGAAGCACCCGCGGGCGTTCTCCAACTTCTACGTGAGCATGGTGCACTCGGGGGAGATCGGTGGTGCCCTGGACTCCATCCTCGAGCGCGTGGCCGTGTTCTTCGAGAAGGAGCTGGAGCTTAAGAACAAGATCAAGAGCGCGATGGTTTACCCGGGCGTGGTGGCCAGCTTCGCCTGCATTATCTCGCTGTTCATGCTGCTGTACATCGTGCCGCAGTTCGCGGCGTTCTACAGCGACTTCTCCGGCGGCGAGGCGCAGTTGCCGGCCCTGACCCGGAAGATGATCGAGATTTCCGATTGGCTGCTCCGCTACTGGTATTGGCTGCTGACTATCCCTGTTGCGATACTCCTTTTCATCAAGTTCCGCAACTCGAGATGGGGCCACATGCTGCTTGACCCCATCGTCCTGCGCATCCCAATCTTCGGCCCGCTGGCTCGCAAGGTGGCGATTACGCGCTTCACCCGCACCTTCGGAACGTTGACGCAGTCGGGAGTGCCGATCCTGGAAGCCCTGGAAGTGTCCAAGAATACGGCGTCCAATGATGTGATCAAGCGGGCGATCATGTACACCCGCGATCGCATCCGCGAAGGCGAGACGATACACGGGCCGATGAAGCGCACCAAGGTGTTCCCGCCGATCGTAACCAACCTGATCAGCGTGGGGGAGGAGGCCGGGAACCTCGAGGAGATCCTGTACAAGCTTTCTGACTACTACGACGACGAGATCGATGCGACGATCCGGTCGCTGGCATCGCTGATCGAGCCGATGATGATCGTCGTAATCGGAGCGGTGGTTGGCACGATCGTCATATCGCTGTACCTGCCGATCTTCAACTTGGTGAACGTCATCAAGTAAGCAGGTCGGCGGCCGTTTGGGCCGCTGGTGGTACATTGAAAACCGGCGCTGAGAGCGCCTGAGTGCAACGGTGGCAATGCGCATCGCTGCACGAATCTCAATCTCGGTCATCAGCAGTGCCACGAGTCTGCAGCGGGTAGGTGGCGCCGTTGAGACGCTTATTATTCTCAATTCTATTTGAGGAGGCCAGGTGATGTTTTCCTCTCGAACCAGGGGCTTTACGTTGATTGAGCTCTTGGTCGTCATCGTCATTATTGGGTTATTGGCAGCTATCGCGCTGCCTAACTACGTCAAGGTGAAGGAGAAGGCTAAGGAAGCTGAGGTCAAGGCCAACCTGCACAACGTCCAGCTGTCGGTGGAGCGGTTCGCGGTGGACACGGAAGGGTCCTATCCGAACTACCTCATCGGCGGTGAGGCGAAGTATGCACGGACGGTCCAGACGACGAGCAGCGCCAACGCCTTCACTGACATCGTACAGTGCAACCCCATCGAGGGTGTGAGCGACCCATTGCTTCGGCGTGGGTATGTTGACGCCTATCCGCGCAACCCGTTCACCCGCAACGGTGTGGCCATCCACCAAGTGCAGGAGAACCTGCCGACTTCGTACATCAACAGCAGCGACCCGCTGCGCAACGGCGAGAACGGCGACAACAACAGCCAGACTCAGCTCGGTACACGGTTTGGTGCCTACTGCACCAGCATGGGCAGCGTGCTGTGCGATGCCCGCTTCCAGCGCTGGACCTACATGAACATCACGACTGGGATTCCCCAGCCGCGTGATACTCGCGCTGACATCGAATACCAGTTCTGGGATATGTGGAAGGGCAACAAGCCGCTGCCGTTCCTGCCCGGGCAGTTCTTCTACAAGGGCATAGGGCCGATCGTCGCGGTGGGCACCAATGATGCCCAGGCGGCGCCGATCCTGCCGACCGAGATCGACACCTACATGATGGGTGGTTACGGCGGCATTCGCACCAAGGGGAAGGACGTTCTGGGCATCGAGCGTCAGATCATCTACACCGCGCGCGTGGCCGGGGGCGGCATGCTGGCTATGGGCGACGGCAACTTCGCCCTGCAGCCTCCTCCTCCTCCTCCGCCCGGCAATACCGGCACGACCCAGCGGAACATCTGGCCGTGGACGCGCAGCCAGCGCTCTCCGTCGCAGTACGAGGGCAGCCCTTACCAGCCGGCCCGTCCGAGCGACACCAACGAGCAGCTGATGTACGGGAACCCGAACGGTGTCCGTGACGGTCTCGTGCTCGTGCTGACCTCTGGCGAGGACTACGTCGGCGAGCGGTAAGCTTCAGACTTGCGTAAGCAAGAAGGCCGCCCTACGGGGCGGCCTTTTCTTTTCCAGATTTGCCTCGGCTAGCGCACGAGTCGCGCCGTGCGCAGAGGGCCGAGGATGAACTCGCGCAGGGGCTGCGACGTGACGCAGACGTGGAAGTCCCCGCCGCAGCGCCGGGCGAAGGTCTTAAGCTCGGATTGCAGCGCGCCCAGCCGCTGGTGGTAGCGCCTGAGCACCGCCTGTCCCATGCTCACTTCCTCCGAGGCTCCCGTCTCTGCGTCAACCAACTCCAGGTCGCCGGTGAGCTGCGGGTTGGCCTCCTCCGGCGCGAGGATCTGGATCAGTTCCACCTGGTGGCCCAGCCCGGCCAGCGGGGCGATGGTCTCAAGCCGCTCGCCGGTGAGGAAGTCGCTGAGCACGCACACCACGCCATTCTTGCGCGTCTGGGCGGCGAAGCGGCTGGCGGCGCCGCCAAGCGAGCTCGGCCCCAAAGCCGCCAAGTCGTTCAGCTTGCGCAGCAGCGGGTGGATCCTCCCCTTGCCCCGCGTTGGCGTGCTGAGCATGGCGTAGTGCCCCGCGAACACGGAGACCGCCACAGTCTCCAAGTTGGCCAGCACGATGTATGCCAGCGCTGCCGTGAGCCGCCGGGCGTGGTCGAACTTGTTGGGCGTGCCGTAGTCCATGCTGGCCGAGCAGTCGAGGATGACATAGAGGCGCAGGTCCTCCTCTTCCTCGAAGAGCTTGATGAAAAACCGCTCCAGCCGGCCGTAGGTGTGCCAGTCGATGCGCCGCAGGTCGTCGCCCTGGATGTACGGGCGGAAGTCGACGAACTCCACGCTCTGGCCCTTGTTGCGCGACCGCCGCTCGCCGCGCATCTGCCCGCGGAACACCTTGCGGGCAAGCATGCGCAGCCCGTCCAGCTCCGCCAGGAACGCGCTGTCGATGGGGCCCCGCTTCTGCGGCACAATGGCCATCCGCGTGATTGTAGCCGCTGTGGCATCGCACTTTCGAGTTCGCCGGCTACTTCAGTTTCTTCGCTTCTTCTTCGATGTTCAGGTGCAGCAGCTCGGCCATCTTGCGCACGGGGTCGTAGTCGCTGTCGGCGGCCGGCACCAAACCCTCCACTTCGTAGAGGTCCATCAGGACCTCTTTCCCCTGGGTGTCGCCGGCAATTGCCAGCAGCGCGTTGGTTATCTTGGTGCTTAGCTCGGGGCTGAGCGCGGCGGCCAGCGTGACGTTGTCCGCGGGGATATCCGGGGTGTAGGCGAGGACGCGGGTCTTCTGCATGATGTCGGGGAACGACGACTCGCTGAGCTTGGTGCGCGCGTCGTCGAAGCAGCACGCCGCGTCGGTGCTGCCCTTGAGCAGCGCGATCAGCGCGCCGTCATGGCTGCCGGCAAAGGTGAACCCGCTGAGGTCCCTTTCTGGGTCCACGCCGTTCTCCAGCATCAGCGTGCGCGGATAGAGGTGGCCGCTGGCCGACGCCTGCTCCGCGAACGCCACGCGCTTGCCCTTCAGGTCCGCGACGTTGTGCATTGGACTGTCGGCAAGCACGACGATCTGCCCGCGGTAGGTGGGCTTGCCGTGCCGCACCACTTCGAGCGCGGCACGGTCGCCGTTACGTTGGTGGGCGAAGAGGTAGGCCATCGGCGGCAGCCAGGCGACATGCACTTTCCCCACGCCCATCGCGGCCACGATCCCCTCGTAGCTGCTGGCCATGAGGGTCTTGATGTGCAGCCCGGTGCGCTCGGTGAGCATCGCGGCAAGCTGGTCGCCGGAGTCGAGGACCTTTTGCGCCTCCGTGCTCGGTACGAAGGCCATCACCAGCGGGTTGTCGGCGCTGCCCAGGGGCTTGCCCTCCGACTTCGGCTTGTAGCACGCGCTTAGCGTGAGCAATGCGAGGATGGCCAGGACGGGAGCGATGCGGCGCATGCGCGCATTATACGCGCGATCGCGGGCGGCTTATGGATCCCGCGGCGTGGCCCTGCAGCGCCCAGCCCCTAGGCGCGGAAGAACTCGCCCAGCGGGATGATGTGGATGCCCTGGCCGCTGACGGAGTCGGCGAGCGCAGTGTCGCCGGTGACGACGCACACCGGCCGCAGCTTGGCGGTCATCTCGAAGACCAGGTCGCGCAGGCGGCTGTCGCCGGCAGGTTTGGAGCCTTCGTCATCGCCGGAGCCGAATTCGACGGTGAGGTGGTTGCCAAAGTCAACGCGCGACTGGAACCACTTGTTGAAGACGAGATGGAAGCTCCCGGTGAGCTCCTTGCCGAGGATGTCGAAGTCGCGAATCAGCTCGTTGCAGACCGCTTCCACATCCATCCCGCGGATGTAGTTGTCGTAGGCGGGCACACGCTGCAACACAGAAGTGGCGTCGATGACGTAGGCGGCACCGCGGCCGTGGGTGAACGCTTCGCGCCTTTGGAGCTGCGCCAGGTTGAACCGTCCCAGCACGTCTCCTTGGTCGGCCGGGGGCAGCGCCTCTGCCGCGGCCGAGTCGGCCGCCGGTTCGTTGTCCCGCTCATCCCGGGGTTCCTCTTCGACCGGCTCAAGCCCCGCCGGCCCTTGAGGCTGCGCGCCCCTGGCCTCGTCAGCTTCAGTCTGCTCCGGCTCAGCCTGCATGACCAGAGCAGCGTGCTCCCCCCGTGCGGCGGCCAGCAGGTGGGGTGCGCGTCGCCCCAGGTCCTCGACGAGACCGCGGTACTCCTCAGTGGTACGGTCGAGGTCGGCGATCGCTTTTTCGAGCTCAGCCGCGCGGGCCTCCAGCTCCCCGGTCTCGGGGGATTCAGCTTGCAGGTCCGGGCGGTTGAGCAGCTCGGCCGCGCGCGAGAGCACGTCGAGGTAGGATGAGCGCTCGTCGCGGATCTGCGTTGTTGCGGCGAGCTCGTCCTGCACCGCCCGCGCTTCGTCGGCGAGTTGCTTGCGCTCCGCCTCAAGCTCGCTTAGGCGTGCCACCAGCAGCCGCGCCAGCTCAATGTCTTTCTCATGCATCGATGTCTCCTCTAGAACGGGAAGATGTCGCCCTTCATCTCCAGCAGCTGGAACACCTCGGGCTTGAAGTGAAACAGCTTGGCCCGCCGTCCGCGTGGTTGCTTGCTCATCTCGCCGGTGGGCTCGACGACCCCCAGCTCGAAGATCTTGCGCCGGAAGTTGCGCTTGTCGATCACCTTGTCCAGAATCACCTCATAGAGCTGCTGCAGCTCGGCCAGCGAAAACGACTCGGGCAGCAGCTCGAAGCCCACGGCGCTATAGGCTAGCTTGCCGCGCAGCCTGTGGCGCGCCGCCTGCACGATTTCCGCGTGGCCGTCCACCAACCGCGGCTGGTCGCTCTGGGCGTACCAGTTCACCGCTTGGCGGTCGGCGAGCTGGGTGGAGCGCAGCAGCGCCGAGGGCACCAGGCCGAAGTACGAGATCTCGATCGCGCCCTGCCCGCGGGCATTCACGGTGTTTCCGAAGGTGAACAGCTGCTCCAGGTAGTCGACGTGCACGCCCACCTGCTCCTGGATGATCCGCCCCGCCGCCTTGTGCAGCGGCTCGGCGGTACCCGGCCCACCGCTCGGCAGGGCCCAGCGGCTGCGGTCGTGGCGGACGAAGAGGGTCTTCAGCGCTCCCTCGCTGATCGTCATCAGCACCACCACGACTGCCACAACGATCTTGGCTTCCATCGGAGCACTCTGCGGCGCAGGAGCGGGCGCTGCACGTGGCCTGGCGGCAGGAACGCCGCGGCAATGCCGTGGGAGGGCGCCGTCCGGTCTGGGCCGGGCCCCATGCGCCGCACACCATTATAGCCGAACCGGCGTGCTGCGAGGCCGTCCGGGTGCGTATAATCCTGGTGTGCAGGCAGCCGGGGATGATGCGCTACGGCGGGCCGCGGAGCTGCGCGAGGCGCTGCACGAGCACGCCTATCGCTACTACGTGCTGGACAGCCCAGCCATCAGCGACGCCGAGTACGACGCGCTCTTCCGCGAGCTGCAGGCGATCGAGTTGGCGCACCCCGAGCTGAAGACTGCGGATAGCCCAACGCAGAGGATCGGCGGGCCTGCGCTGCCGCAGTTCAGCCCGGTGCGCCACCGCGTGCCGATGCTCAGCCTGGATAACGCGCTGACGGAGGGGGAGTTCCGCGCCTTCGACGAGCGCCTGGCCAAGCTGCTCGGCGTCGGCTCGCTGTTCAGCATCGAGTACATATGTGAGCTCAAGCTCGACGGCCTGGCGGTGTCTCTGGAATACGAGGACGGCGTCTTCGTGCGCGGAGCGACGCGCGGGGACGGCACGACGGGGGAGGACGTCACCGCGAACCTGCGGACGGTGCGCGCGCTGCCACTCAGGCTGCGGGGTAGTCTGACCGGGGCGGTGCGCGGAGAGGTGTTCATCCGCACCGACGACTTCCTGCGCGCGAACGCGGAGCGCGCCGCCCGGGGAGAGCCGCCCTGGGCCAACCCGCGCAACCTCGCTGCCGGCAGCGTACGCCAACTGGACAGCGCCATAGCCGCCTCCCGGCCGCTCAGCCTGTATGTCTATGCGCTCGTCGATGCGGCGTCGTTCGGGGTCATGACTCAGCAAGAGACGCTGGAACGCCTGGACGACCTAGGGCTGCCAGTCAACCGCGAGCGGCGGGTCTGCCATGGCGCGGAGGAGGTGCTGGCCTACCACGCTGAGGTCGCGCGGCGGCGCGAGCTTTACTATGGCGAGGACGCAGAGGCACTGCCCTACGCCATCGACGGGCTGGTGGTAAAGCTGAACGATGTGACGCGCTGGGGTGAGCTGGGGCACACCGCCACCGCGCCGCGCTACATGATCGCCTTCAAGTGGCAGGAGCAGGAGAAGGCGACGCGGCTTCAGGGCGTGGCCTTTCAGATCAGCCGCACCGGCGTGTTGAGCCCGGTGGCTGAGCTTGAGCCGGTGGACATCGGCGGCGTGATCGTGGGCCGGGCGACACTGCACAACCTGGACGAGATCGCGCGCTTAGGCGTGATGGTCGGGGACGAGGTGTTCGTGAAGCGCGGAGGTGAGGTGATCCCGAAGATCACGGGGCGCACCGCCCGCGAGCGCGACGGCAGCGAACAGCCCATCGTGGCTCCCGCTGAGTGTCCGCACTGCGCCACGGCGCTGGTGCTGGACGAGCGGGCGCACAACTGGGCCTGCCCGAACCGCGACTGTCCGGGGCACCTGGTGCAGCGGCTGGCCTACGTGGCGAGCCGGGGCGTGCTGGACATCGAGGGGCTATCGGAGAAGACGGCCCAGAAGCTCGTCGATGCGGGGCTGGTCAGCGACGTCGACGGCCTGTTCTCGCTCGGCCGCGAGCAGCTTCAGGGACTTGAGGGATTCGCCGAAGTTTCTGCCGACAACCTCATCGCCGGGATCACCAAGGCACGGCGCCAGCCGCTGTGGCGCGTGATCGTCGCCCTCGAGATTCCCCAGGTTGGCTCGCAGACCGCCAAGCTACTCGCGCGGCGCCTGGGCAGCCTCGAAGCGCTGTCGCAGGCGACCATTGAGGCGCTGCAGGAGGTGGACGGCGTCGGTCCGCTGATCGCCGACGAGATCGTCCGCTGGTTTGCCGACACGCGCAACCGCGAGTTCGCGGCAAGCCTCTGCGCGGCGGGGTTGCGCACGGCGGTGGAGAGCGAGGAGGGTGGGGCCGGGACGCCACTGGCCGGGCGGACGGTCGTGCTGACCGGGACAATCAGCTTCGCAACACGCGATGAGCTGCGCGAGTGGGTGGAGGCTAACGGCGCGACGGTGAGCGAGAGCGTGAGCAAGCGCACCCACATCGTCATCGCCGGGCCCGGCGCGGGCAGTAAGCTGGACAAGGCGCGCAAGCTGGGCGTCGCAGTCTGGGACGAGGCGGCGCTGCTGGACTTCCTGCGCACGATGCCCGCGGAGGGCGGCGCCAGGCCGGCGTGGTGGCCCCTGGACTGAGAGCGCGCGGCGGTGCCGCGCGCCAGGCGCTGACTACGACGTGGCCAGCTCGTCGCCGTTCTCGGGATAGAACTCCTCGAAGTAGATGTCCTGGGCGGCGAGGCAGAACTCGATCGTCCAACTGAGAAACTCGGCGTTCAGGTCGCCGAGCGGCGTATTCACCGTCACGAGGATGACGCCTTCCTCGGGGTCAAGGCAAAACGCCCCCGTGGGGATGTCGCAGTTGAGGACCATCAGCTTCGTAAGCTGCTCCTCCCCGTGGTCCTTATCCAGCTCGTCCACATAGCACATCACGCGGAAGAACGGCCCGTCGTCGGTGGTGTAGAGCACGCCGCTGACCCGCAGATCCTCCTCGGGGTCGACGACGATGTCGTAGTGCTCGACGCCCTCATCCACGACTTCGTGGTCATAGGTCAGTTCCAGGTCCTTGAGGATCGCGTTCACCGTGACAGTGCCTTCCATCAGTGTCTCCAGGCGGCCAGGAAGTCCTTTAACCCGGCCAGGTTGATGCAGTCCTTCTCCGTGGCGATGTGCTCGGCGTTGACTTTCAGCCGTGCCTTGAGCGTGCTGTTCATCCATCCGACCCGGGACAAACCGCCGTCGGGAGCGAGGAACCGCCCTGAGAGTATATACGCCTCGCTGATCCCGGCGAATCCCGGCACCTGCCTCCCGGCGATCCGCGCCAGCAGCGAATCGAAGGTCTTGCCGTCCGGGCTGCGCCCTGAATAGTCCTTGCTAAGGATGCAGAGCAGGTCAAGCTCCTCGAGGAAGTAGGCGATGCACTCGGGGATGGCCGTGGTCGGATGGGGGTTCTCTCGAAGGCTGTGCAGATTGACGCGCGCCACGGAACCGAGGCTGTACACCCGGGCGGCCTTCTCCGCGCCCAGGTAAGTCCCGCGCGCCCGGTCCTGGCAGATGCCACGGTCAACCGCCAGTTGCTCCATGTCGCGCGTCAGCTGGGCGAGGGTGGCCAGTTCGTCGTAGGGGCGGCCGCAGCAGGGAGGACGGTCCACGCTGGCGATGCAGAATGCGTTGGGCGCGTAGCGCTTGCAGCTTGTGCAGACGACGAAGGCCGAGCCCTCCTCGGTGCGCTTCTTGAGCTGGATCGTGCGGTCCTCGCGGTAGGACAGCACGCTTGGCCTAAGGCTACCGATGCGCAGCGGGTCGAAGATGATGTTGACTGAGATCACGCTGAGGATGAACTGCTTGCGCAGAGCGTCGTAGATGATCTGGCCCAGGTCCTCGGGGGTGAGGCGCGTGTCGTACCAGCGGATGCGCAGAGAGCCCTCCGTCAGCTCGGCGGAGAGGGGAGTCTGCTCATTGATCACCGTGGCGAAGAGGCGCTCCAGGTAGGCGGTGGCGGCCACGCTGACCTCGCGGTCGCTGATGTCGATGATCAGCGCCAGATCGTCGCCCGTCGAGCCGCGTACGTCCACGCCGTCCACCCCGCCCATCGCGCGCACGACGTACAGCGAGTTCTGCGTGCCACCCGCCTGGCGGAAGTCCAGGCGCTGCTGCTTGGCCTTCGCCAGCGTCGGGCGTAGCCCCAGGCGCTCGCTCAGCCAGGCGTTGAGGTGATGCATGGCCACGTGACGGTCGTAGTCAACCATCTCCACGCCCAGGCCGGCGAGTGCCGAGAAGATGACTCCATCCTCCGCCGTCTCCGGCTCGCTGATCACCGCGGCGGCGAAGGGGTAGCCGTAGAGGATGCGCCGCAGATCCCTCAGCCCGCCCTTCCAATTGCCGAAGCGGCTGGCCCAGCGCAGGATGCTGCTCAGGAACAGCAGGCCGTCCCAGGCGCAGGTGCGCTGGATGACCTTCGCCCCCGGCAAATCCAGCGCCGAGCCCTCCGGCAACTCGGCGGCGATGTACACCATGCGCCTGAGCAGCTCGCGGTTGTCGGCGAACGGCCGCAGGAACTCGGCTTCGCTCGGCGTGGCGTGTGCAAGATGGCTCGCCGCGGCGGTCAGCTCCATGGCGGCCATGCAGGCGAGGGGGTCCGCGGCGAGCCGCACCGCCAGCTCGCTTGCTGGCAGTTGGCGCAGCGCGCGCGAGTCAATGAGCGTCTCGTTAATCGTTTGGTGCCGCAGCGAGCGTGACTCGCCGGAGGCCAGCTCCCCCGCCAGGGCGTCGTAGTCTAGGCTCTCGCTCATCGGCTTCCCTACATCTCCTCCGGCAGCGGCAACGCCAGGATCCCGAACCCGCTTTGCATCACCTGGCGGAAGGCGGCGCTCAGGCGCCGGCGGATCGTGCGCATCGGTTCCGGGGCGTCGAGCACGCGGCAGTCGCGGTAGAACTCGGCGAATTGCGAGGCCAGGCTGTAGAGGTACGTGCAGAGCGTCGCCGGCTCATAGTGCGCAGCGGCATCGGCGCAGGTTGCAGGGAACGTACTGAGCGTCCGCGCCAGCGCCACCTCAGATGGATGGAACTCTCCCGTGGGGCAAACCGCCGTGTCCGCCTCCTTTGGCATTAGTGCGGACGGCCCAGCTAGGTCTTCCAACCCTCCTACCAGCGTCCGCGTGCGGGCGTAGGCGTATTGCAGATACGGCGCGGCGCGGCCGTCAAATGACAGCGCCTGCTCGAAGTCGAAGACGATCTTCTGGCTGCCCGTCACCTGCAGCATCGCGTACTTGATGGCCGCAATCGCCACGTCGCGCGCCACTTGTTCCACGTCGCCCGCGATGCCCTTCTCGCGCGTGATCGCCTCCGCGCGGCGGATCGCCTCGTCGCGCAGCTCACGGTAGCTCACGACGTTGCCCTCGCGGCTCCTCATCTTGCCCTCGGGCAGCACGACGAGCTCATAGCTGATGTGCTTGCAGTTGTCGGCGTTGGGGAAGCCCCAGAGGTGCAGGATGGCGAACACCTGCTCGAAGTAGAGCTTCTGCTCGGCCCCGACGACGTAGAGCGACTCATCCAGGCTGAAGCGCTCGAACTTGTGCTTGGCCAGGCCGAGCTCCTTGGTTTGGTATAGGCTCGTGCCGTCGCTGCGCAGGATCGTCATCTTGCCGAGCCGCCTGATGCGTTTGCGCTCGGACTCGGGGAACTTGCCCAGGTGCTGCTCGAAGTCCACGTACAGCGCACCCTTGTACTCAGCCGAATCGTCCAGCTGCGCGACCCCCAGGAGCCTGAGCTGGTCCGCGCCCTTCCTTCCCAGCCCCGTGTCCTCGACTGCTGACTCGAAGAACCAGCAGTCCTCGTCGAACCGCACGAGGAGCTCATCGAAGATGCGCAGGAAGGAGAGCACGCATTCCTCGCGTGACTTGCGCCATTCTTCCCTGGCCTCCTGCACGTGGTCCTCCCAGTCGGCAAGCCAGGTGCGGATCGCCAGGTTCGCCGTCTGGTAGGGTGAGCGGCCCTCGCCTCCCGCGGCGGCCTGCTGCTTGTGCTCCGCCTCGAGGCGGGCGAGATAGCGCGTTGCTTCCTGGTACAACCAGCCCCAGTACTCCAGGCCCTCGCCCGCTTCGGCCTTGGGCAAGCTGAAGAAGCTCTCCCGGCTGGCGGCCGGGTTCTCGAGGAACTGCTCTTCGCCCCAGATTGCCCGGGCGACGTGCAGCCCGATGTCGCCGATGTAGGTGGCGCGCCTTACGCTGTGGCCGGCGAACTCCAGCAGGTTGGCGATGGCCTGGCCAATGCTGGCGTTGCGCAAATGCCCGACGTGGAAGTCCTTGTGCGTGTTGGGCTGGGCGTACTCCACCATGATGTGCTTGCCGGTCGGCGCGCCCTTGCCGTAGTCCGCGCCGAGGCGCAGCACCTCCGCCACCACGTGCTCGCTGAGCGCCTCGGCGTCGTAGTAGAAGTTGATGTACGCTCCCTCCGCCTCGATCTTGGCAACAAAGGGCAGTGAGGAGTCTTTGGCAGACGCGGCCGTCCGCCCGGCCAGGTCAAGGGCGATCTCCTGCGCCAGCCGCTCGCCAGCTTCTTTGCCGAGCCGCCCCGCAAGCTGCTTGGCTTCCGCCTTGGGCAGCCCCTCGGCCTGCTTGGCGATCTCCTCCGCTGCGGCGCGTCCGGCCAGGGTAAAGCACACATTGGTGGTCACGCCCCACTCCCGCGGAGGTTCGATGGGCATCAGCTGAGGTTCGGCATCGGCGAAGCCGCGCGCGCCGAGCGCTGCCCTCAGCGCCTGCGCGATCTCCTCCTGGCCGTACAGCATGGCTGGCGATCTTAGCGCATCGTCCTAGCGCGCCACGGGCTATTCCAGCTGTTCGATGGCGATCAGCGCGTTGCGCTTGGCGTTCTCCCAGAGGCGCTGCACCTGCGAGTTGGCGTTGCGGCTGAGGGCCGACGGATTGCCACGATGTGAAGGATCGGACTCCTCCAGCTGCTTCTCCCAGGCGTCGCCGGCGGTGACGTAGTACTCCGCCGCCTGGTAGAGCTTCTGGTAGGATTCGAGCTGGCGCTGCGCACGCTCCCCGTACTTGATGCTGAACTTCGTGCTCTCTACCGTCACTGCGGCGATCAGCTCATCGTACTTCACCTTGGTCACGCCGAGATCGACGTAGCTCTGCACCGTAAGCACGGTGTCCAGCAGCCGGCCGGCGTCCCGCTCGTAGGCGCCCTGGAACGGCCAGTTGCGCAACAGCCGCGTGCCAACGACGAGGAGAACGACGATCAGGATGAGCAGCAGGACGTCCTTCACTACGTCGGCGTAGAACAGCAGGCGCTTGCGTTGCTGCTCGGAGGCTTCCCGCAGCGTGTCGGCAACACGGGTCAGGTCGACTTTGGGCGCGGCTTCGGGGTCGTAGCCGCGGTCAAACCCGCAAAACATGCACTCCGCGGCGCTGTCGGAGTTGTGCTGGCCGCAGTTCTTGCAGAACCACTCCGCGGGACTCCCGCCACCCTTGGCGGACTCCCCCTCCGGCTCGACGCTGATGTTCTCGGATGTCTCGGCCATTCGCGACCTCCACCCAGTGCTACTCGCGTCCCATCAATGCCACTTAGATGATATCAGAAGCGAGGCGGAATCTCAAAGGACAGCCCTTCCCGGAGGTCGCCTGCGTTGCCGGCGCCGGGTCCTTGACATTCGCGCGGAAAGACCCATAATGTTCCCCAGCGCCACGGGGCGCGCCACAGTCAGATACCATCGGCAGAGATTCGTTGCTACGCAGTTATTGCCGCCGTCGGAAAGGACGGCGGCGTTTTGTTGGGGGCCTGCGACCTCCTTCCGACCGCCCATGGCTTGGACCTGGTGCCTCGCGCGTCCGCTATGATCCGCGGTGAAACGATGCCCCGATTCTGTTGGCCAAGGGCTGGTCGATGAATACCCTGCCCACTGCGCCCAAGCGAATCCTGGTCATCGATCTTGCTTTGATCGGCGACTTGGTGTGCGCCACCCCGGCCCTGGCAGCCCTGCGTGCCGCTTACCCGGCGGCCGAGCTCTGCGTGATGGCGGCGTCCGGCGCTGCTCCCGTGCTGGCCCACCACCCGCACATCTCGCGGCTGGTGCGCGTCGACAAGCGCGCCATACACCGCTCGATGTCAGCCGTGCTGGCCGCTGCAAGGCAGGTGCGGCGGCTCGACTGCGAGCTGGTGGTGCTGTTCCACAACTCGTTAGTCTCCGCGGTGATCGGGTTCCTGGCCCGCGTGCCAAGCCGCGCCGGCTACACGACTGACCTGCGTGGACCGCTGCTGACTCACCGCTTGCCGCCCCCAGCGCGCCGGTTGCATCTTGTCGACCAGCGTCTCGAACTACTGCGCCGCCTGGGGCTGCACGCTGAGGACACAGAGCCGGTGTACTACGTTAACCACGCTGCAGCTGATGCCACTGCGTTGGCACTGCTCCCCGGTTGGTCGAGGGACCTCCCGCTGCTGGTCCTAGTGGTCGGCGCCTCCTGGCCGACGAAGCAGTGGCCGCGGGAGCGGATGCAGGCGCTGTGCCGCAAGCTGCCGCCGGCAGGCTGCGCCCTGGCGCTCGTCGGGGCGCCCGGCCAGGAGCAGCTCGCCGAGGGCATCACATCCGCGAGCGTGCCCGTGTTCAACCTCGTCGGCAAGACGGACATCGAGCAACTGGGGCACATCCTCGCGCTTGCCACAGCCGTCGTGACGCCGGACAGCGGGCCGATGCACATGGCCGCCGGGCTGGGAAAGCCGGTGGTCGCGCTGTTCGGCCCGACCGACGTGGCGCTGTGCGGGATGCGCCACCGCCTGGGCGTCCACCTGCTGCCGCCCACGCCGTGCCGCTGCTACTGGAAGAAGCGCTGCACGGCGGAAGCGTTCTGCATGAGCGAGATCACGGAGGACATGGTGCTGGACGCGGTGCTCCCCTGTCTCGCCGCGGCGGGCGACCGCTAGGCTGCCACCCTTGCTGCCGCGCTGACATCGAAGAGCAGCCTCGGCTATAATCACATAGCGCGTTACGTCTCAACTGGGAGCGTAGAGATGCAGCACCGCGGTTATCCTGCCTGGCTGGCAGTTCTCCTGATCATCTCCATGGCCGTTCTGTCCGGGTGCAGCGGCGGGACCGGGAGTGTTGGCACGGGTGATCCCGGACGACTCAGCCTGTCAGTCCTGCCCGAGAGCTTCGTTGACGGCTCTTCGGCGCAGGGGTTCTTCTTGGACGTGCATCAGCATGGCCTGGTCACGGTTGCGGACGTGCATGTGAGTGGCGCTCGGGGGTTGAAGGCCTTGTACTTCGAGCTCTCCTACGACGCGCATCGCATTCAGGTGACCTCCGCGCAGACGGCAGGTTTCTTTGCAGCTGAGCCCGAGGTGCTGCGGCTGGCTGCGCTGGATCGCCGCGTCCCCGGCAGGCTGTGCTTCGGCGCTGTTCTGGCGCGGTTCCCCGGGCGCGAGGGCTTCAGCGGAGACGACGCAGTGGCCACGGTGCGCTTCCACCTGGGCGGCGGTGAAGCCCCGATCCGCGCCGTGAGCGGAGTTCCAAGCAGCAGCCTCTCGGCGGCGGTGCTCGTTATGGAGTCCGGCTCGCTCAAGTGGTACTGTTTTGATCAGGGCGACTACGACCAGAACGGCGAAGTGAACCTGGCTGACCTCACGCCCATC
>Ga0315284_10006882_pt1 | contig 16211 bp, 32 predicted proteins | sample YL17G09_16_MG_FD_203696 | JGI IMG/M metagenome (GOLD analysis project Ga0315284, IMG submission 203696) | Sediment microbial communities from Yellowstone Lake, YNP, Wyoming, USA - YL17G09_16 | ecosystem: Environmental > Aquatic > Freshwater > Lake > Sediment | place: USA: Wyoming | collected... | reverse complement strand
AAGAAAGGAGGCGCCCTCGATGCGACAAGGGGCCGATGTCGGCACGAAGTATCCGCCCGGTGGTCGGGCGGACGGCACATATCCTTGCAAGGAGGTTCATGCCATGAAGTCGGTCATGTTCATGATGGTCGTGCTGTTCCTCTTCATGGGTCTGCCCCTCATGGCAGACAATGCCTGCACCCCCGGCGGGGACAACCCCGCGTCGGTGGACAAGCCCGCCCCGGCGAGCGCGCCGGTCAAGGGTGTGCACATCGCCTTCACGGTTCCCCTCTGGCTGTTGGCGGGGTTCGGCTCGATCGCTTATCCGAGCATCGGTGCCTTCATCGCCAGCTTCCTCATGAGGGTCAGCAACCGCCGTCTGCCGGCGTTCCTCGTGGCGACCATGAGTTTCCTCTGGCCTGCTACGATCTCGGCAGCGATGGCTGCGTTCCCCGTCTGGTTGGCGTACAGTCTGACGACCCAGTACGGGGGTGCGATCAAGGGAGTCCTCTCCAGGAGCAAGCCGCTCCTCGAACTGGCGCGCTTCTGCCTTCACCAGAAGGTGAGGGTCACGCAGAACTGCCTGTCGCGCGAGGGAGCGTCCATCATTGGCGGCAACTCCGGGATCATCAGGTCGCAGGATGGTCCGTTCTACAAGGTGGACTTCAACGCCTGTGGAGGTGGAGGAGTCTACTGGATCAAGCAGGACGACCTGATGCAGACGCTCTAGCCCTAAGCTAGGCGCAATATCGGGGGAGGCCCGGGTGACCGGGCCTCCCCCTTTCTTTTCGGAGGAAGGTGATGACCCACAAAAAACCGAAACCTCGGCCGATCGACCCGTCGACTCGCGCGAGGTTCAAGCGGGAAAGGCGGTGCTTCGACCCGGCCCATGAGAAGGAGATCGCCTTCCTCCGGGACGAACTTGAGAAGCGGGCGAAAGACGCTTCCGATCGCGAGACCACGATCTCGTCCCTCCAGGATCGTATGAGGAGGATGATCGATCAGGGCCTGTCGGACGAGGCTGTCAAGACGTCGCGGTCCGAGGGCGTTCTTGAAGGGCAGAAGCAGAAGGCGGAAGAGATCAAGCGCACGGGAACCTGTTTCGACGTCTTCCACAAGGCCATGGTAGGCAAGGGAGGCGCCGTTCCGCTCACTCTTCTGGAGATTTTCACCGTTTTCTACCAACTGAAGGACGTGATCCTCGGCAACGGTCCCGATCCCAGGCTTCTTGTCATCCTGCCCGATGGGATCAAGCCTCTAGGCAAGCTTCCCCCCGGGCCGGCGTGGATAGACCAAATGATCACTGGTAAGGAGAAAAGACCATGAGCGACAGAGCCCTCATTCGCGGCATCGTCACGGAAACTCCGCAGTTCGTCATGAACGCCAACGAAGAGCGATGCCTTTTCGGAATGGCCGTCGAGACGAAGGATCCCAAGGACGGATCCATCCTTTTCACTCATGTGCGGGTCATCAGCGCGCCCCGCCTTACCCCCCGCTTCCGGAGTCTCCTGACAAAAGGGGATCACGTCGTCGTTCTCGGGGATATCGGGATCAAGAACGGCCGGCTCAAGATGCAGGCCATCGACACGGACCTGCCCGACTTTGTCGTCATGTGAGAACAGAAGGTGACACATGACGCTCAACGAACTGGAAACCAAGTGGCAGACGGATGTTGTGGAGAACATCCCGCACACTGTGGTGAACGTAGAGGGAACCCCGACGATTCGGATTCCACAACATCGCCACGTTGCCCCCTTCGGCGATTTCGTCGGTGAATACATCAAGCACCTAACTCTTCCGTGGTGGAAGAAGGACCATTACTGGGACCTGACCGAGAAGCAGATGCGGGACAAACTCAACCAAGCGTCCATTACGTGGCACCATTGAACCAGGAGGATCCTATGCCCCTTCTTCGCGCTTCGCGGGAAACCCCCAGAGAGAAAGTCGTGAGGAGCAGCGTGGAAGTGCGGTACTCCTTCCGCGTGGATATGCGGGGGATCGTGCATGTCATCGAAGAGGTGCCGAGGATCAGGACGATCCTCTTCCGCTATGGCTATCGAGACGGCTTCGATGGGAAGGGCGTTCCGCGGCCGAAGCTCAAGACATTCCGCATCGAGCTCCCGTGGACCTATTTCCTGTGCACTACAGGCAGCTGCGGCATCGTTTTCACCGACCACCGGGTCCGCAGCATCGACGAGCCCGCCTGCCATGCGGCTCCGCTTCCCAATACCACATCGGATGTGGATGGAAACGTGAACATATGCCTGGGCCACGGGGTCAGGGGAGGTCTCAATAGCACCATCGAGTCTTACAAGCGTTTCTGGGCGTCGATCTTCAATGAAGAGTTGCCCCCCGACGGTGTGCTCATTCCAGACGAACTCGAGCCCAAGAGCGAGTATTGGGCCGACGCTCTGGTGAAATGGCAGTCCTTGACGAGACGCGGGAAGGCCGGCCGCATCCTGTGGTGCCCGCTCTGGACGCACATCGATATGGACGGAGAATCGCATAAGCGCCTTCACAGCCTTCGTTCGATAGCCAGCCGCATCGGGGGGTGATTCCAATGCCTCTACTAACCCGTTCCAGGGGATCGCCGATCATCCCCACGAACTTTCCACCGGAGGTCCGCTTCATCGTCAAGTCGCCCGGCGCGGCCTTGGTGGCCGTCGTCGAGGATGCGCCCCAGCTCCGATCCATCCTCTACAAGGTCGGGAAGAACTCGAGCGACACTCTCCCGCACCGCTTCCTCATCCGCAAGCCCTGGAGTTACCTGCTCGTCCAGTACAGTAATGTTGGTTTCGCGCGCTACGATTCGTGCAACCTGTGGTTTTCCAGGAAAAGGATCGAGTCGCTTGCCGACCCCGGGCTCCTCGCGGCGCCCATGCCGAACGTGATCTACAACACGGTTGATCTTACTCCGCATTACCGCTGTTGCATGGGCTTGTGGCGTTATTACAGTCCCGATGCGGTACGGCTGCCCACCGATACGCATCTCTATTTCTGGAGCTCCGTCTTCAACGACGAGTATGGGGACGCGAAGTCGAAGTTCATCCCGCCCGAGCTGGAGGGGTCAACGGCGTGGAAAGACGTCCTGGAAACCTGGCAGAAGCTCAAGGTCGAACCCGGATGGAAGACGGTCGAACTGCCCAACTGCGCCCCGGTCCGCACCCTGGATGAGGCCCTGCGCGCGTCGTACGTCCCGCAATACGAGATTTTATAGGAGATCCTGTAATGCCTTTGCTCCTTGGCCGTAGAGCCGCTCTGAAAGACGCGGTCCCGAAGAAGGATGATGTTCGTCATCCTTCGGTGGTCTTCACGATCGACCACCCCGATCGCCCCAACGTGAAGACGGTGGTGATCGAAGAGCCGCCCAGGAAGCGCACGATCCGGGTGCGCCATAATTTTTATGCCGGACCCTACACCGAGTACTACGTCTGGAAGCCCTTCTCTTACCTTCTCTTCCGGGGAGAGGTCACTGGCAAGACGCTCCTGGCGGGGCTGTTCTTCGCCAACGAGCGGCTGGAGTCGCTCGATCAGGAAGGGGTCTGCGCCGCCCCGATCCCGAACGTGGACTACGGGAGAGACCACGGGATCGGGATCTGCCTCTGGGTCAACGGGAAGAACTTCGGCGACGACGTCGAGACGGCCGCCGTCAAGTGCCACGAGTACTTTTGGACGAGCGACTTCAACACGGCCGTCAGCTTCTACGAGGACGGCCGCCCCAAGGAGATTTGCAGCACGAGCGGCTGGCTCACATCCATGGAGAAGTGGCAGAAGCTCACGGCGGAAGGGAAGGCCGTCACGTGGATTCCCATCAGGGCCCGCGATACGAAGCAACCGGTCAAGACCCTGCGCGACGCCTGGAACTGGCTCTCGCGAGAGAAGGACTTCAACTACCGCTAGAGGAGGTGTCCATGGCAAGTCCTTGGATCCTGGAAGTGGACGAGGAACGCATCCCCAAGGAGCGTCCTCCAGCGCTTGACCCGATCCCGTCGGGGTCCTTGGGTGATGCTGTGGTCACCCGCTCTAAGAAAACGCGCTTCAGCGTCTTCGGCCGATCCCGCGCCTATGCCGTGCGCGACGTCTCCCGACTCTCGCGGATCGTGAAGGGAGAGAAGGATCTCTTCCTCCCGGACGCCGGGGATCGACTGGTGAAGCTCGAAGAAGACGACCCCGAGACGGTCTACCGGGCCTGGAACTATGCCAGGCTCGCGCGAGGACGGGTTCTTGTCCTTGGTCTCAAGCTGGGACTTTTCCCGCGCCTGGCGCTCCATGCCAGGCGCATGATCATCGTCAGCCCGGATGCGGCCGTCAATGATCTCGTCTGGGCCCCGGTAGCACACAAGTTCCAGCAGGCGCAGTTGGTTTTGTCAAATACGGAGGAAGTCCTCCGACGCACGGATGAGAAGTTCGACTTCATCTACGTCGATCTCGGAATTGCCCCTCTCATGGAGGCGAACGCGCTCATTAAACTCGTCCGGCGGATTCTGGCCAAGGACGGGCATGTGGCCGTTCGATCCTATGGGATGATGGTCCAGAACTACCAGGCGCGCTGCCAGCAGCTGATCACGTCGATCGCCCTTCAAGGCGGGCCGGGCGAGCCGGCCCCGGAAGGCGCTCCGATGGAGGAACGTCTGTTCATCGAGTGGGTCGGCAAGAACTGGGAGAGGGCGTTCGTACGGGCGGATTACCGGTTCGTCAATGCATGGAGCCGGAAGACGGCCCTGGAGATCACGGATTGAAAGCTTAGGGAACCTCCTCTCGTCAGCACCCAGGCCTGTCGCTTGGGCGCCGGATGGGAGCGGGGGGCATGGAGGTCGTCTACTCCGTGCCCCCCGTTACTTCCCTATCTTTCGTTTCGTCGGCTTCTTCCGGCTGGTCGTCTATCACGATAAGGGGTATCACTTCGGGCTCATCGAGGAGGATCACATAGGGAAGGTCTCTGTGCGGCTTCGAGACGAGGATGGCAATGGACGTCTTCACGAAGAAGAGTATAAACCGTGCGAAGAGGATATTCAATTCCATCAAGAGTGGCTATAATTATATCAAGAAGGAGGGAGACCTTGGAATGCGACAAATGCCACAAGGCGCGGGCCACGATGCATTTCACTTCGATCGAGAACGGCAAGAGCCGGGAGGCCCATCTCTGTCCGTCCTGCGCCCCAGGCGGCGACTTCGGCACTCCTTTTGGGCTCGGTATCTCTCTCGGGAAGATTCTCGGGCCGCTCCTCGACATGCCGGCCAAAGCGAAGATCGTCGCCAAGAAAAACATAAAGAAGTGCCCCTCGTGCGGAACCACTTGGGCGATGATCGAGGAACAGCATCGTCTCGGCTGCCCCAACGACTACGAGATCTTCGCCGAGGAGCTGGAAGTCGTGCTCCGAGAGCACCATCGTTCTACACGGCATGTGGGCAAGAGGCCGGGGATGGATCCCGAGGTTCGGAAGGCGGAAAATGCCGCCGCGGTCAAGGCGGAGGCCGAGCGCGAGGCGAAAGAGGCGAAAGAGACGAAGCACAAGAAACTCCTTGAAGAGCTCGACCAGGTGGTCAAGACGGAGAACTACGAGAAGGCAGCGGAGATCCGTGATCACATCAAGGCCATGGAGGAAGAGAGAAAGAAGGAGCAAGCGCCATGAAGGCCGTCTTCTATGAGCGGTATGCGCGGTCCTTTGCCCACGTCCATGCCGGGGCGTCTTCAAAATGCTTCTACATTCCCGCCGAGCGGGTCGTCATCGCGAGCGAGGTCGTCGGCACCTTCGGGGTCGGGCAGATCTACCTGAACGAAGATGAGGCTTTCCTGCGCGAAGCCGCCGCCGTCGAACGCGGCGAGAGTCTCCAGGTCTCGGCGGACCAGGGCGTGACCTTCTCGAAGCCCGAGATCCTGGAGCTCAACGGTGATGTCGTCGTCGATCTCATCCGACGGCTCCGCTGGATGACGGAGGCGCGCAAAGGAATCGAGGAGATCTATGCGGGTCTCAGAGGGAAATAAAAAGGGCCGGATCAAGAGCTCCGGCCCAAGGCTCATTAATGGGAGGACGCCCGGCAAGTCCCCCCGCCCGCGTGAAGCGGGCCTTGGCTTTTCTAAACCGATTGACGCCCCAAAGTCTATGCCGGGGACCCCGGGGCGTCTGGTATGATTCTACGATGAAAAGCGCCAAATACAAGGAATGGATGGAGAACGAGGAAAAAAGAAAGCGGGATGCCGCGAAGCTCAAAAACGAAGGCCCCTACAAGCCGTTCCGGATGAACTGCGAACGGATGCCGCTGGGCTGTGTCGGCATCATCCTTCTCGCCGTGGGGGCCGTGATCTTCGGCATTCTCAAACTCCTCGGACTCGTCTAGGATGATGAAGGCCCAAAAAAGAGAGACCCTTGGGGCCGCGGTTCCCGTCGCCTGCGGGAGGTGCCGTAAAGGAGTCCTCATCCTCACCATCCGGGGAGGCGCGAAGATCGGCACATGCGGCTGCGCATGGACGGTCTGGGAGATCGATGAACATGACGATGCGACCCGGTGGGTCCCGCTGCAGGGACAGGTGGCCGCGCGTCGCAAGCCACGGAAGCGATAACGGAACAAGGAGCTTGCCATGAGCTGACCACTCTGCGGAGAGTTCCCTTGCGGTTGAGGGGACGATGGGTCGACGGACGTCGACGAGGACTGAAAAAATGGTCGACATCAGGATGGATGGACCCTCCGGTTATTGCCCGGTACAGGCCGAAGGCACGATCAACGGCTCCCCGGCCTACTTCCGGGCGCGCCACAACAGCTGGCGGCTCACGATCGCCGTGAATGGGAAGGATCCCGTCCTCCCGAAGGAGGAGGACACCCTTTATGAGAGGAGCGAGGACTACAAGCCGGACGAACCCTTTGCCGCGGGGTACATGTCCCACGAGGAAGCTCTCGAGATCATCGAACGCTGCGCCGGGGAGTTCGACCGCGGATCGAAGGGAGATCTCGATGACAAGGCGGCGTACGAGGAGAAGATCAGGAAGCGCCGCGAACTCGAACTGGAATGGCTCAAGAAAAGCATGGGGCCGCTTTCCGATGATGCTCTGCTGTAGAGAAAATTTCCCCCTCTCTCTTAGGGGCCGGGCCCATCAATTGTTGATGGGCCCGGTTCCCTATTGGGTCTCCTTTTCCGCTCGATTCCTAACAGACAATTGATACAATCCATCTCGCTCTCTGAAAACCAGGTTGCCGGTTCCGGACGAATTCCCGTCCGGGTAAAACCTATAGGGAAGAGCGTTCTTCATTCCTCCTTCGGGAGGGATGTGTGTTGAAACAAATCCTATTGACTTTCTACCGATCCAGGTCAGAATATCAGCATGAGTGAACTTCCCTGGAAGAAGTGGCGCTGGCCGGCGGTTGCGCGTTGTAGGGGCGGCTGCTGAGTGGTCTCCTATTTCCTTTTCGTCTGTGGACTCGCCTGGACGATCGCGATCCTGAAGCCGGGTCGCTTTATCCGCGAGCCGCTGAAGAAGATCCCCGTCATCGGGAAGCTCGTCTGCTGTCCGGTGTGCCTCTCCTTCTGGCTGGGGATCCTGGCTTCCTTCTTCCTCTTCCCATCCCTCTCCGCCCCTTATCTCCAGAAGTGGGTTCCTCATTACGTAGCCCCCATCGTGGACGGCTTCGGCGCCCTCTTCGTGAGCTACATCATCTACGTCTTCACGGAGAAGGCGGCGTCAGGACTTGATCTCTAGTCCCCGCTTCCATCATCCGGCGTTTTTCAAAGGAGAACAACAATGGCTGGCCAACACTTTGTCCTGGAATGGGAACATCCAGTGCATCAAGCCCTTCGTGTCCGCATCATGCGGGACCTGCGGAAGCATGGAGTATTTGCATATGCTCTCGACGTTCGGGAGTACGTCATGGGCGAGCACTTCGAGGGCTTCACCCGCCGTGGGATCCGCCTTCAGCGCGAGCAGGTCATGTGGCTCAGGAACGCACTGAATGAGGCGCTTGCGCACTGGGACACCATCTTGGTATAAGCTCTTTGGCTTTTAAGGGACTCGAAATGCCAGACGAAACCCGCGCCTGTGTCGACTGCAACCAGCCATGGACCCTTACCGAGGGTGAGAAGAAGTTCTTCGCCTCGAGGAATCTTCACGAGCCCAAGCGGTGCAAGCCCTGCCGCCAGGTCAAGAGACAGCAGAATGCCGGCGCCCAGGACCAGGCTCCCCGCGCCTAGGGAACCCGCCAAGATCCTTTTTCCCTTGACATCGTTGCAATTCACGGTAGAATGCACAATGTAAGGCATTAGGAAAGAGGAATCTATGGACAACGTCCTGAGAGGGAACTTCGGAAAGCCCAATCCCAAGCCGGCTCCCTTCGACATCCGTTTCGGGGAGTCCCAGGGAGCGATCTCCTGTTCGAACTGCAAGCGGCTCGAGAAGGTCGGGTTCTTCGTGGTCTGGAAGTCGAGCGCCATCCTCGTCTGCATCCACTGCACCGGGGAGGCGATCATGAAGTACCAGAGTACCCATCTCTTTTCCAAGGCGGTGGAGATCGACGCCGAGGTCCCGCCCGAGAAGATGGCCCAGGCGATCGAGGCGGTCGCCAAGGAGAACCCCGACGTCCCCGAGGAGAAGGTGGCCAAGATCGTCCGTAGTGCCATTGAGAAGATCTAGGAAAGGGGTCGATATGATCAAGTCCAAGAAGTGTGCGGGATGCCGGAAGCTCAAGGGACAGGTGGCGGCCCTTTTCGATGCCATCAAATACCTGAACCGCACCCACAGGAAATTCACGGACACCCTCAAGTTTCCCCGTCTTTAGAATCCCCAGAAAAGGAGAAGAATATGCCCGAGAAGGTCAAGGCGCCCCAGGTGTGCTTCGACGTCGTCTGCCCCGACTGCGGGTGCGATGCCATCATCCCCCTCATGAAACTGAGGACCGAGCGATCCTTCACCGGCAACAGGATCCTCGTCGAATGGCCCTCCCGCGAAGGGGTCGATGACTTCGCCAACATCGCCTGCCCCCAGTGCGGCCTGGTCATGGTCCTCAAGTCCGGGGGCAACATCGTGAAGTCGGGCCACCACCTCGGCGGCACGAAGCCCTCGAAGAAGAAGGGGAAGTGATGGGGTTCTCCTCCAGGGAGAAGTGGATGGCCCGGGTCGCGACCTACGAACAGATCGCGATCCGGGAAGGCGTCAAGGCGGCCAAGGCGTATCTCGACCGCTTCGGGAAGAACCTTGTCCGTTTCTTGAAGGCGAGCGTCGAGCTCGAGGAGGAGCGGGAGCTGGCCGAGGAGGAAGAAGCCATCAACGGAAGCTTCGAGGAGGAGGAAGAAGACGACTCTGAGTCTGATGACGACTAATACTCAAAACTGGATGGATCCCAATCTCTACCGGAAGATCCTGGCCGTTCTCTGGGACAAGCAGATGGCCGACGAGTGGTTCCTGGTTTACGTCCTCGGACAGACCGGGCTCCTGGTCGGCGAACTCTGCAAGATCCGCCCTGCGGATTTCTCCTTCGAAGGACCCGTCAAGACGATCGCCCTCTATCCCGTCCGCGGGTCCAAGACGGCGAAGATCTCCCACAAGATCTCGGGCCAGACGGCCGGAGTGCTCGAGCGCTGGATCATCGAGCACAAGATCCCGCACGAGGAAAGGATCTTCCCCTACACGAAGCGGACGGCCCAGAACGTGCTCAAGCGGGCCCTGGCCGCGGCGGGATTCGAAGGCCACTACACGTCCCAGTCCCTCCGCCACATGTACGGCCTCAACGTGGCCATGGCCACCGAGGACCGCAGCGCCGTCGCCATGGCGCTCCGCAAGCGGGACCTCTCCTCCGCCAAGATCTACGTCACCCAGGCCAAGAAGATGGGGGGCCAGGGATGAAGCCCGCCAGGGCCGATAACGGAAAGATCCTCCTTATCGGATCCTATCGGGGCGACCATCGGCACTGGGCCGTCGGACGGGTCATGGATGGGAAGCATCCCGGGGCTTATATGATCGGGGCCTTCGTGGCCGATGGCGGGATTGTCTTCTACGGGGAGAAGCTGTTCACCTCCCGCGAGAACGCGGAGGCCCATCTTCTCTACCGGGTCGACCAGAGTGCGAGACTGTGAGTCCTGAAAAGATCAAGAAGATACGGGGCAAGATCACCCGGGCGATCTTCGCGACGCTTATCGGGACGAGCGAGATCACGATCTGGAGGTGGGAGACCAGCGCCGCCAAGCCCGAGGGTGCCGCTCTCAGGCTTCTCGAACTCATGACCCAGTACCGCGAGGAGACGCTTGGACACTTGATGGAGCTCACGCAGACGGATTTCAGGAAGTCCATCTAGGAGGGAGACGTATGATCGAGGCCCTCACCTATTGGGTGATCTTCTCGCCCATCATCTTCGTCATCGTGTTCTTTTCCGTGATGCAGATATTCCATCTTCGGAAGAAGTCCGAGGCCTCGATAGCCACCCCGGAGAAGAAGGCGGACGACCCGTCCTGGGACGCCTTCATGGCGGACATCTACAGCACCATGACCTTGGGGGAGATCCTCGAGAAGTGGCGTGACCGTCTCCCCACGAGGAAGCCGAAGGCGGAGCCTCTGAAAGAGTACATCTGGATCATGCCCGCGCCCTACTGTCCTCCATATACGGGAACGGGTGTTGGCCCCGGCGTCGTAGTCCCGACTACCACGGGCGGAAATGGCTGGATAGACTGGGGCTCCGGTACGGGTTGGATCGAAAACACATACAGCATCTCAAGCTATATCAGCACCGGGAGCGGGGGAACGGGAAATGCTTGAGATCGTCTACGCCATTCCCTCCTGCAATATTGACCGTTGCCGCCGGACGTTCGAGCTCTGGAAGCGCCAGGGCTATAAGACGGCCGTGCTCATGAACGGGGGAATCAAGGCACCGGAGAACGCGGACCTCGTCGTCGAGGTGGAGAAGTACGGAGGATACTACCAATCTTTCAACACGCTCTACACGAAGCTTCCCGATGCCGACGTCATCATCACGGGCGGGGACGACATCCATCCCGACATGAAGTACAAGGCCCAGGAACTCGGGGAACAGTTCTTCCAGAGGTTCCCCGACGGCTTCGGGGTCATGCAGCCCATCGGGGACAACATGAAGGGGAACGAGACGATCTGCGCCAGCCCCTGGATCGGGAAGGGATGGCTCAAGCGCGCCTACAAGGGGAAGTTCCCCTTCTGGCCCGAGTACATCGGGTTTTACGGGGACCAGGAGCTCAAGGAGATCGTCGAACAGCTCAAGATCCTCTGGCTCAGGAAGGACGTCAAGCAGTATCACAACCATTGGAGCCGCCCCGGCGGCCCGCCGAAGACCGAGTACCAGGCCAATAATGACCGGCACTGGGATGCCGACAAGGCTCTTTTCTACAAGAGGAAGGCGGCAGGCTGGCCGGAGTACGAGCCGCTGCCGGCTTGAAGGAGGAGGTCAGACGTGGACGATCCCGAAGAAGAGGAAGAGGAAAAAGAGGACGAGGAGGAGGAAGAGGGTTGGAGCCCGGAGAGGGACGTCGAGCCGGAGAAGATCCAGAGGGAGATCCTCGAGCTTGCCAAGGGTCTCTTCAAGGACCTCAAAGGCGAGAACGTCCTTGGAGACCTCAAGAGGAAGATCGCGTCGATCGGCGAGTCGGGGGCGGCCCTGCCGCCGATGCCTCCTCATGGCGTTCTCCTCCCCGTTTATCCGACCTTCGAGGAGAGTTCCAAGAGCCTCCAGAAATGCTGGGAGGAGACGAAGAGGATCGCGGGCGATGCTCCCGACTCGGTGAAGTCGCATATCTTCATCACTCTCCATTGCGCGGACCGGAAGTCTCCGGGTCAAGCGATGTTGGGGCAACTAGAGATATGAGGATCACCGTCACGGGCGCTGGGGACGGATTATGAGAGCGTTGCCTATAGTCAGGGTTCACGGGAAGTTCATTCGGCAGAGGCTTTCATGGACTCCAGAGAGATGGGATGAAGGGTACATAGATAAGCGCGGATATTTCTGGGTGTACAGGCCCGATTGTCCCAGGGCGTACAGGAATGGGTATGTGAAGCGTTATCACGCCGTGCTTTGGCTTAATGGTTTTTCCGTGCCCACTGATAAGGATGTTCATCATAAGAATAAAGATCGTCTAGATGACCGCTTGGAAAATCTCGAAGTCATTGATCGTTCAAGTCATGCGAAAGAGCATCATCCTCAGGTACATGTCGAACGCGTGTGTGAGATGTGCAGGTCTTCGTTTCTCATCAGAAAGTGGAGAATCAGCTCTGGGAAGGCCGGGAGGTTCTGTTCTCTAGGATGTTATAGGAAACACATCCCCGGCGTGAACGCCCCGAACGCGAAACTTTCTCTTGAAGAGGTTCGGGAGATAAGACGCCTTCACGATTCTGGAGTGAAGCAGAAGGAGATAGCAGGAAGATTTGGCGTGAATAGGTGCACCATTCTTAGAATAACCTCCAGAACCTGTCACGTGAAAGAATGAGATGCCTTGTGACCGGAGGCGGTGGCTTTATAGGCCATCACCTCGTCAAGCGCCTCAAGCGTGATGGCCTGTACGTTGTCGGAGCTGATTTGAAGCTTCCGGAATTTGAGTCCACCTTGGCTGATGAGTTCATGGTGCTGGATTTGAGGCAGGAGAAGGATTGCAGGAAGGCCGTTGATGGCTGTGAATGGGTTTACCATCTGGCTGCGGATATGGGAGGTATACAATACATTTCGAACTACCAGGCCGAGATCGTTAGGAACAATACACGCATTGATCTCAATGTCCTTGAGGCATCTAAGGGCCTTGGAGTTAAGAGAATTTTGTACACCTCATCCGCGTGTGTCTATCCTGCTTATCTTCAAGGGGATGAGCACGCTAGGGCCCTCAAGGAGGAGGACGCTTATCCCGCCATGCCGGAACCCGGATACGGCTGGGAGAAGTTGTACGCCGAGTTGATGTTCCAGTACTTCCGTGAAGACTACGCGTTGGACTCAAGGATCGTCCGCTTCCATAATATCTTCGGCGAGCTTGGCACATATGATGGTGGCCGAGAGAAGTCCCCGGCGGCGATCTGCAGGAAGGTCGCCTTGGCCAAGGACGGCGACGAGATCGAGATCTGGGGAGACGGGAACCAGATCCGCTCATACTGCTACATCGACGATTGCATCGACGGGATCCTCAAGATCATGAACTGCGATTACCCGCTTCCGGTCAACATCGGGACGGACCGCGCCGTCACGATCAACGAGCTCGTGGACATCGTCTCGAAGATCGCCGGGAAGACCCTGAAGAAGCGTTATGACCCGACGAAGCCCAAGGGCGTCCGCTCCCGGAACGCCGACACGACCCTCATCGAGAAGCTTGTGGGCTGGAAGGCCTCCACGTCTCTCGAGGCGGGTCTGGAGAGGACCTATCGCTGGATCGAAGGGGAGCTGAGGAAGGCGGGACGGATCAAGTGAAGATTTGGCCGCTCGTCATAACGGTCAGCCGCGATCTTGGTCTTTATGGACTCCTTGAGCGGAGTCTTCGAAAGATGGGTTACCCATTCGAGAAGACGACGCTTTGTCTGGACGAGAAGGACGAGATTGACGCTGATATTAAGGAGATCATAGATCGGTATGGGGTCTCGATGACGAGGAGGCGCCCCGGGTACGGAAATTGGAACGGATGGAATTCTTGCCTCGTCTATTTCTCCGTCCTCTCGGATCTTATGAAGGGAGGAAAGATCGCCCCGGAAGACTATGTCATGGACGCCGATGCGGATGTGGTCTTCCTCGGGACGTCATTTATTGGGGCACTTGATGGAAGCGAACTTGTCGGTGTTCCTACCATCAATAAACCGCTCGAATTTCCGAAGTACGGCGTCGATAAATGGAATCACTTCAGCGGAGCATTTCTCATCATCAGGGGATCTCTTCTTCAGAAGATCAGCGAATCTGAAGCTAAAGGGTTTCCTGGCCTGATGGAGGAAATCAAAGCCGCCAAATGCAGCCTGTGCGATGATGTCTCCATCTCCATGTATTGCCTCATGAACCGGCTGAAGACAAGGCCTTTGGATCGGGGCAAGACGATCCAATCTAGGTCCGAAGACATTCCATGGGGGAAGTATCATCCTTCGGCGGACATCATCCATTGGGAAGGAAGTGGACGATGGAAGTCCTTCATGGGGATCCCCATCAACGGGAGGGCGGAAATCCCCTTGGCGATTAAAAAAGCGGGAGTGAATTGGCCGTGAATATCATCTCGTACACCATCTGGGGCGATAAACCTCTTTATTGGAGGAACATCCCATTCCTCGTAATCGTGAATGACATCCTCTTCAAGGGGTTTTGCCAAGTCTACTACGTCCACGAGAGTTCTGCGGGGATTCCTCCTTTCCCCGTCTTGGAAGAATGTGCTAGGATGGGGAAAATAGCGCTTGTGGTTCATAGTGACCGCATAGAAGACAAGATCCTGATGCTCCATCGGATGAAGCCCCTGTGGGATCCAAACACAGACTATCTTTTCCCGAGAGATACAGATTCGATCCCGACATCTTGGGAGGCGAGAGCTGTCCAAGTCTTCTTGAGAAGTGAGCTCTCCGTCCACATGTTTCGTGGATCGAAGTATCACGATACTCTTATGGGCGGCCTCTCTGGTTTTTGGCGGAAGAGGATTCTGTCCCTTCTTCCACGAACATTCGAGGATTTCGTTACGGCGTGCGTTGATAAGAACGGCAAACATAGCCCCGGGACCGACCAGAAGTATTTCCGTGATCTCCTCGTCAAGAGACTCAATGAGGTTGTGCTGGATACTCCGGTTTGTGGAGCTACCGATCTCCAGTGGTCTAGGGCCACGCGCTATCCTGAAGAGGCGTATTCTGCCGTGGATCTCTCCTATATCTCGGACGATCTCCTCAAGAAAATGGATGAGGATGCGGTCTTCCCCGGCGCCGTGATGCACATCTCGAGGAGTTCTATGCTCAGCGCACTCTCTCTCGGAACGGATATGGCCGAGGCAGTTGTCCGCGGACTCGGGTCTTGGAAGGGAGAGTATCTTTCTTCCCTAAAATGACGTGATGTGAGGGTCTATGACCAATTATGCCCTTGTGACCTCCGGGAACGACTTTTTCAGTTCGCAGAAGGCTTCCTATAGGGACATGGTCGCGAATCTTATCCTCAGTTCATGGAGGCATGGGAAATATAAGTGGTATGCGGTCCTGGACTTCCCCATTGGAATCGGAGAAAACTTTATCCAGATGCCAAAAGAGGAAGAGCTTCTGTGGCAGAGCCAAGATAAGAGGAGATATTGGGCCAAATTTGCCTGTGTGGAGAGAGCAATGCGAATGGGGAACGAAGACTATATCATCTTCGTGGATGCGGACTGCGAGTTCCAAGGAGCTCCGGCGTTTGATAAACTCTTCGATAAGAAAGCCTTCGCCTTCGTCGAAGGAGATCTCGTCGCCAATAACGTCCATTGGTCTTGGAAACCGGCGGAGCTGATGCATCACATGAAGAGCGCCGGACTCAAGCGGGATAACTTCTACAATTTGAATGGAGGTTGCTTCGGAGTCCGTCGAGACGGCTTAGAGGAGTTCTTGGGCCATTACAGGACCTTGGTCGAGACGCAAAAGAAGTTGAACCTCTCGATCGGACTTTCCGAAGAACCGTATCTTGCTTTCGCCATTCACATGATGATTCCCGACCTCGAGCCGCTGATGGCGGAACGAAACCTTGACGTCTTCATGTACGCTGAGGGGTATCCACGGCCGAACCGTTACCGGAATTGGTGCACGAAGAAGGTCACTCCGATCCCCCGTGAAATGAAGATCGGGATCATTCACTATCCAGACAGGGATAAAACCCTTGCGGAAAACGGAAGGACCATGATGCACGCCCTTGGGAAAGGGCCCTCTTAGGGGGTGATGGTGATGCGGTTAATCGGTCTCATGATCTGTCGCAACGAGGAATGGGTGATCGACCTTTCCCTCCGCGCGGCGCTCCAATGGGTCGACCACATGGTCGTGCTCGAGCACTCCTCGACCGACCACACGCCCGAGATCGTCGAGAAGATCGCGGGGGAGAACCCCGGGCGCGTGTCCCTGTTCCGGGAGACCACGGAGGTATGGGATGAGATGATCCACCGGCACCGGACTCTCGACGAGGGCCGCAAGCTCGGGGGGACCCATTTCGCCATCATCGACGCGGACGAGGTCCTGACGGGCAATCTCGTCTTTTCCGTGCGGGAATGGATCGAGAAACTGGAGCCCGCCCAGCTTCTCGAGGTGCCTCTCATTCCATGCTGGCGGTCACTCGCCAAG
>Ga0315284_10006879_pt1 | contig 16220 bp, 16 predicted proteins | sample YL17G09_16_MG_FD_203696 | JGI IMG/M metagenome (GOLD analysis project Ga0315284, IMG submission 203696) | Sediment microbial communities from Yellowstone Lake, YNP, Wyoming, USA - YL17G09_16 | ecosystem: Environmental > Aquatic > Freshwater > Lake > Sediment | place: USA: Wyoming | collected... | reverse complement strand
GCGGATCGTGCGCGTGGCGCCGGAGGCCCACGAAGTGGTGTTCGCCTCGGGCCAGCGCGTCCGCTACGACCGGCTCCTGGTGGCGACGGGGACCGAGGCGGCGCCCCTCGACCTCCCCGGCGCCGACCTCGAAGGCGTGATCCGGTTCGACACGCTGCACGGCGCGGTCAAGGTCCGCGAGGCGATCAAGGATGTCCGCCGCGCCGTCATCCTCGACGCGGGTCTCGTCGGCCTGACGCTGGCCCAGAGCCTCGCCGGATGCGGCATCGAGGTGACGCAACTGGTGGACGGGCCCCGCTACTGGCCGGAAATGCTCGACGAAAAAACCTCCCGCCTGGTCGAGGACCTGCTGGAGAAGAACGGGATCGCGGTTCGGCGGCACACGGCGGCGCGGGCGATCATCGGGGCCGGGGGGCGGGCGATCGGCGTCGAAACGGCGGGCGGCGACCTGCTGGGCGCGGAACTGGTGGCCTACGGGAGCCGCCGCCGACCGGCGGTCGCACTCGTCGAAGGTTCCGGCATCGAGGTCGGCGTGGGCATCCGGGTGGACCACCGGCTGCGGACGACCCAGCCGGACGTCTTCGCCGCGGGCGATGTGGCCGAGCCCGTTCCCTCCGCAACGGAAACCGACGACCGCCAACCCGCGCCGCCGGGCGACACGCCCTTCTGCTGGCAGCGGGCATGGAACCACGGCGCGATCGCCGCCGCGAACATGCTCGAGCCGGCGGGCCTCGAGGCCGCCCCGGCCGTCGCCGCCGGCGCCATACGAATGCGGACGGAGGTCTTCGGGCACGAACTGGCCATCCTCGGCGCCGGACACCTGCCGGACGGCCCGGACACCGAATCGGTGCTCCTCCCGGCCGCAGGCGGGTCGCCACAGGCGACTCGACGTGGCGACCCGGAGACGTACCAGCGGCTGGTGTTCCGGGGCGGCCGGCTCGTCGGCGCAACGGTGTTCGCGGCAGGCGAACGGGTGCCCGAACTGGACCGGCTGGTGGCGAGCGGCGCCGACCGCGCCGCGGTCGAGCGCGCCATCGGACCCGCCGAACCGCAGACGGCCGGCGGCATCCCGCAAACGTTCGCGCGGCACTGCCCGATCTGCTCGGCCGAACTGATCGTCCATCACGGGACGCCGCCCGGCAGGCGATTCCGGTGCGAGGCGTGCAATACGGAACTGGTGGTCCGCTGGGACAGCGAGCAGATGTGGATCGAGGTCAGCCGCTCTTGAGAGCGCCTAACAGAATGATCGTGGCCGGGTGGCACTGGCGGCTCGCCCGCCAGTGCATTCCCCCCAATGGGGCGCACTGGTGGACAAGCCACCAGTGCCACCCAATTTGTTAGAGGCTCTAAAAAAAGAGGGGAGCACCCTGTTCAAGTGAAAGGATGCACATGAGACACCTGATGGTGGTGCTGGCGACGGCGATGGCGCTGGCGGGGTGCGCGGCGGAACGGTCGAGCGACCGGCTCTCGTCCCTCGAGGCGGAACAACTCCGGTGGAAATGGTGCGACCCGGGGGCGATCGTGCTGGAGGTCGCGGCCGCGGAATCGCAGCCGAACCTGCCGGACCTCGTGGCGCTCGAGGGCGGGCGCGAAGAAGGCCTCGCGCCGGACTTCCTGATGGGCATCTACCGCAAGGGCCGGTGGGTCGCCACGATCCGCGTTCTGGAGGTCGACCCGCGGTGGACCCGGGCCGAAATTGTGGAAGGCGCGGCCGCGGACGTGCGCCCCGGCGACGTCGGCGTGTATCTGCCGACGCGCCGGCGGGCCTCGCCCGACCGGGGGCCGTGATGCCGGACACGGCCGCGGAACTGATTCTGGCGTCGAATTCGCCGCGGCGGCGGGAACTCCTGCGCCAGGCCGGCTACCGCTTCAAGGTCCGCCCGCCCGGGCCGATCGAGGACGCGAGCATTCGCCGGGCCCCGAGCGCCGCCGCGTACGTCGAGAGTCTGGCGTACCTGAAGGCGATGTCGGCCATCGAGACGCACGGCATCCGGAAGGGCCTCGTGCTGGGGGCCGATACGGCCGTCGAACTCCGGGGCCGCCTCATCGGAAAACCGCGCGACGAGGACGAGGCGCGGCAAATCCTGTCGGCCCTGGCGGGCAGCGTCCACCGGGTCCTGACGGGCCTGGCGCTCGTGGACGCGGGGGCGGGCCGGCGGTGGCTCGCGCACGACGCGACGACGGTCCACATGGGACCGATGAGCGCCGCCGACATTCACGCCTACGTCGCTTCCGGCGAGGCGATGGGCAAGGCCGGCGCCTACGCCCTTCAGGAAACCGGCGACCGGTTCGTCGAACGCATCGAGGGAAGTTTCACGAACGTCGTGGGCCTTCCCATGGAACTCCTGGAACGCATGCTAAAGGCGGCAGGGCATGACCCGAGGTCGCTGCGCGACTGATTGCGGATTGCGGATTGCGGATTGCCGTCAGGCCACGGCACGCCCCTGGCACGGGTACGGCTCGTGCCGTGGCCGGCTGCCGTGCCAGGGCGGATTGGAGCAGGGCGCCTTTCGAGCCCGCCGCGGACCTGTCCGCCATAGCCCCCGGCGCGCCGGGGGCGGCGGCGGAAGCGGCGGGGTATCCTGTGCCGCCGCCGTGCTCCTGTTGCTCGCGGCGCTGGGCTGTGACCGCGGCACCCCGCCGCCGGCGCAGACCAACGAGGCCGAGCAGCCGCAGCGCCTACCCACCGCCACCCTCCGCGTCGGCGACCTGCCGCTAACGGTCGAGGTGGCCGACTCGGAAGCGGAGCGGCAAAAGGGGATGATGTTCCGCCCCCGGCTCGGACCCGACGAGGCGATGCTCTTCGTCTTCCCGTCAGACGCCAACGTCGCCTTCTGGATGAAGAACTCCTACGCGGATCTGGACCTGGCGTTCATCCGCGCCGACGGAGCCGTCACACAGACGGAGCGGATGAAGGCGTACAACGAGGAACCCGTCTTCAGCCGGGAACCCGTTCGCTTCACCCTGGAAGTCCCTGCCGGATGGCTGGAGGCGCACGGCATCGCCCTCGGGACGAAAGTAGCCATCCCCGAGGACGTGGCCGCCGGCGCCACGCCGTAGGGGGGTTGGATATAGATTATTGTTTTTCGCCGTTCCCACCATTCCCGCTGTTCTCTGCGTTCTCCGCGTCCTCTGCGTTGAAGGCCGTTCGGCTTTGGATATGGATTATTGTTTTTTCGCCGTTCCCATCGGGGTATAATAACGGTATCCATAGTCCGGAGCGGGGGCCGTGATCGCAAGACTCGATCATTTCGTTGCCAGCGACATGCCGCGCAGGGGGACGAGCCTTCGGCCCCCTCGGCTGTCCCCCCAAGGATAAAGGAAAATAGTATGAGTCCCCAGAGTTCTTTTACTGTGGGTATTGTCATGGCGGCTTATGTGGCTGCGGTCGCGCCGCATTGCGTAGCCGCTGATGGAAAAGCATCCAACGAAAACCATCAGGCGCAAATGCCCGCAAGTGTGGTAACAGAGTTGATGCAACAATTTAACAATGAAGGGAACATGATCGGTGATCGGGGCCGCGTAGAAAAACTTCTGGCGCAGTATCCGCCTGAAGAAACCATTAAATCTCTGGCCGATGCCTTTGCGGGCACGCGCGACCCTCACATGAAGGTCCGCATCCTCTCCTGTTGCATCACGCTTTTCAACGACTTTTCTTGCGACGAGAGTGGCCAGCAACGGCTTAGGCAATTGGCCACTACCGCGCTCTTTGATAAGGACCCGCGCGTTGCCGAAGAGGCAGTCTGGGCGCTCTTCCTTTGGTGGTTCACTCCTGAGACGGACGCTTTGGTTAAACAACGGTTGGAGACGGCCAAAGAATACGAACTCATGCAGGCACTCTTTAATACGTTGAGCTCACCAGAGGCCGGCAGGACGGTTCTCCAGGAAATCAAGAGGCCTGTACCCGCGCCGAACAATGAGGCTGGCCGGCGAGATTGGCGCATCCGCGTGCGGGCCGCCCTTGCTTATAGCCGTCTGGAACCAGACACGGCACCTGAAGCCCTTCCTGACGCACTGTGCGACCTGATCGCCCGGGCTCCGGAACTCACCGACCTTGTGGTCAGGGCATTGGTGAGGCTGCAAGCCGAGCGGACAGTCCCCCGTCTGCTGAAGTTCTGCGAAGGGGCAGCAACAGAGAACCAACTTGCGCTCCACGCAGGCGCAGCCATCCTTCATCCGGGGTCGGGGTATGAAACGTTTCTTCAAAGGCAGCTCGAACAGTCCTTGGCGCAGTTCCTGGCAGGTCAAGCGCCATGGAACCAGGTGAAGGCCCCCTTCGTCTGGCTGGCCTATGTGGGTGGGCACACCGGCAGCAAACCCTTAATCCCCGTCCTGACGAGCGTCCTGCAACAAGCACCGGAGGAATTACGCGGGGAACTCTTCGTGGAGTTGTTGTTGCAGGCAGGGAGTGTCCCCTCCTCCGCGTATGACCTCCTAGTAGTGGGTGGACTGGACGACCGGCAAATTACTGCTTTAATCCGTGCTTCGGAGGACGCGCGCCAGATGCTCAGGAACATGCTCTTCTGCTGGCGTAGTTCAAATATCGGGGCCCCGGAAGACCGGAAACTCTTGAATACAATTGCGGATCGGTTAGAAACCATACTCAAGAGCGCCACAACCTCAGCCGAAGGCGTCCAGCGAGAGTGAGTTAGAGAATTGTTGGGGCGAGAGGTCGCGTGCAACGGACTCCGGGGCGCGGCCGGGCGAGGCGGGGCAGCACAAAAAAGTGGCAACGTCCAGGGGTGCCACCGATTGCTTGTCAATCGGTGGGGCGGGTGTCGAGCGCACGGTTTGACAAGCAAACCGTGGCACCCGCCGGCCAAAGAAGTGCAATTTTTTGTGCTCGAAGGCTGGGCCGCCGCCTCCTGCCACGGCGTAGTCCGACTCGTCCCGGCGTAGTCGCAGACGAAGCCGGGCCGTCCCCGCCCGCCGCGCCGGCGGGCGGAACGTTCCTTGAAACGCGGGCGAAGATTTCTACAATACGGGCGTCCCTCCCGACGGGCGGGGGGCCGACAAGAAGGAGCGCGCGATGGCGGAGAACCAACCGGCAACCAAGCAGCCGTACGGACCCGGAATGCTCATGATCTTCGGCCTATTCCTCCTGGCTATGGCAGCGTACTGCGCGTACGACCTTTTCGGCGGCGCGGCCGATGAGTGGCGGGCCGAGGGCAAGGAATGGTACGTCACGCTGAACTGGGTCATCATGATCCTGGCGATCCTGGCGGCCATCTACGCATGGGTGCTGGCGGCCATCCGCTCGAAGAAAGGCATCGGCACGCCGCCGGCCGAGAGCCACGAGCCGACCGCGCCCGACCGGCGCCAGGGGCTCTAGTGAGCCGACCGCGGGAGCGGTCGGCGAGGTTCCGAGCGTCGCCCCGTGCCGCCGCCCGGGGCTCACGAGGGCGCGCGTTGGCAACATGCTTTCGCAAGCGAAAGCATGGCACCCAAGCGGGGCCGGCTCGTATAACCGGGTGGTGCGGGGCCCGGAGCGAAAGGAGCAGGTGATGGAGCGCACGATGAGCCTTGCGGCAGCCGCGCTGGCGGCGTGGGTGGGGCTTGCGGCCACGGGGTGCGCGGGAGAGCCGGCCTCGCCGCCCCCGGCCGAAAACGCGTCCGAGGCGCCGGCGGCCGAAACCGTGCTCACGTCGACGGCCGCTTACCGCGAAACGCTCGCCCAGAATCGCGAGCAGGCAATCGCGCGCGGCATCGCTTACCTGGTGAACGAGCAGGCCGAGGACGGCTCCTGGGCCAAGGGGAACATCGGCATCTCGGCCCTCTGCACCCAGGCGCTCCTGGCGGGCGGAAAGACCATTCAGGATCCCCCCGTCCGAAAAGCCGTTGACTTCCTCGCCAGGCAGCAGGCCGACGACGGCGGCATCCACGATCTCGGCCTCGAAAACTACACCACGAGCATCGCGCTGATGGTCCTCGTCAAGGCCGACCCGAAGACCTACGCCCTCCGGATCGAAAAGGCCAAGGCCTACCTCATCGCCCACCAGTGGGACGAAACCGAAAGCATCGACCTGGGCAACCCGTGGTACGGCGGGGCGGGCTACGGCCAGCACGAGCGGCCGGACCTCTCGAACGAGGCGTTCTTCCTCGAGGCGATGCACCAGGCCGGCGTCCCGAAGGACCATCCCCTCTGGAAAAAGGCCCAGGTCTTCCTGAGCCGCACCCAGGACCGCAGTGAATCGAACGACGGCGTGTTCGTCGGAACCGACGGCGGCGGATTCGTCTACTCGCCGCACGGCGGGGGCGAATCGAAGGCCGGAACCGTGGACCTCCCGAACGGCCAGAAAGGCCTGAAGGCCTACGCCTCGATGACCTACGCGGGGTTCAAGAGTTTCGTCTACGCGGGCCTCGCGCGCGACGACCCGCGCGTCCTGGCCGCACTCGACTGGATCCGCCGCCACTGGACCTTCGACGAAAACCCCGAACTCGGCCAGCAGGGACTTTTTTACTATTACATGACCGCGGCCCGGGCCCTCTCGGCCTGGGGCGAGCCTGCGATCATGGACGCGCGCCGGCGGACGCACGATTGGCGGGCGGAACTCTCCGACGCCATCCTCCGCCGACAACGCGAGAACGGCTCCTGGTTCAACGAGGCCGAACGATGGTTCGAGGGCGAGCAGGTCCCCGTCGTGCCGACCAGTTACTGCATCCTCGCCCTCGCGGAGTGCCGGTGAATGGATTTTTGATTTCCGATTTGCGATTTTCGATTTGGGCCGCAGGGATATGCGCTCGGGACGGTTTCAATCGAAAATCCAAAATCGAAAATCAAAAATGACTACGGGAGATTGCCATGCGATGCTTCGTCGCCGCTGTGGGGCTTACGATGCTCCTGGCCGCCGCCAGAGCCGGAGCCGAAACGCCCGCCCAGCAGACGCCCCCGGCCGAGAAACCCGTCGTCCTCACAACGCTGCCCGGCATCGTCGTGGACACCGAGAAGGGCGAGGTTCGCCTCGAAGGCAAGGTCTGCCTCCAGGAAGGCGCGCTGGAACTGGTCGTCTGCTCCGAGGGGACGCGCGAGCACGAAAGCGTCGTTGCCGTCAAGGCGAGGCCCTCCCACGTGACGTTCGCCCTGGCGCTCCTGGGCCTGGAGCCGGGACAGCCGGCGCACTGGACCGAGGCGGGGGCGTTCAGCCCGCCGGCCGGCGAAACGCTCGACATCACCGCCCGGTTCTTCGCCGTCAGCGACGAAGAAAAGGCCCGCGTCGACAAACTTGTCGCCGAGGGCGCCAAGCCGGAGGACATCCAGGTCCGCAAGACCCTGCTCAAGGAAGTACCCGCGTACAAACTTCTCCGCCTGTCAGGCTCCAGGGTGGAAGTCACCCGGCCGATCGAGTGGGTGTACGTCGGCCGGCCGGAGAAAAACATGCTCGTCGCCGCCGACCGCGAGGGAACCGTCGTCTGCCTCTCGAATTTCGTCGAGGCGGTCATTGACGTGCCGTTCGAATCCACCGCCGTCAACGCCGACCTCCTGTACGAGGCCAATCCGGACGTCGTCCCGCCCGTCGGGACGCCCGTGGAACTGGTCATCCGGCCGACGGGCCAGCGCATTGAATCGAAGAAGGTCGAGATCACGGTCGTCGTCCGCAAGGGCGAGACCCCGATGCTCGACGGCCGGCCGGTGACCCTCGAGGAACTCAAGGACGCCGTCAACGCCATGCCGGCCAGCGTCCGCTTCGCGGCCCTCAAGGCCGACCCGCAGGAAACCTTCGGCCGCGTCATGCAGGTCAAAGAGGTGCTTGAAAACGCGCTGATGCAGGTGGAGTTGATCGTGCTGCCGCCGGCCGCAGCAGGTCAACCGCCCCAGACGGCCGGTGCCGCGTCGGCAATCCCCGCCATCGAGGTGACGGCCGAGGGCAAGGTCCGCGTGGGCGAGAAAAACCTGACGCTCCAGGAATTCCGCCTCCAGGCCGGCGAACTCCTGAAGGACACCCGGCAACTCGCCCTCACGGTGGACCCGAAAACCCCGTGGGAAACCGTCGCGGCGGTCCTGGAGATCGCACGCGAACACAACGTCGCCGTCACCGTGAGCCGCGCCGAATCGCCCCCAGCCAAAGAGTGATTTCAACGCAGCGGGCCACGGCAGGGGGCCACGGCCGGAGCCGCACCCCGGCCAGGGGGGCCGTAGCCCTGCCAGGGAGACCGCAGAGAGAAATCTTCGGGAGTGGGGACTTTACGCAAAGAAGGAAGTTGGGCTGCCAAAAGGCGAATCAACGCGAGACCTCGCGGGGAAAGTTAGGCATGGTGCAATCTTGGGTTTGTAACCGGAAGTGCTTCCGTACTTGGCCGCAACCAACAATCTTAGAAAATCGTCTGTAGCTGTGGCTTTCGCGGCGGATGCGTCCAGCAACTACGGCCGGATGTACACCGAGTCTCAAAGCAATTTTGCGCACATTTTCCGTGCTTATTATTTGGCGAGACTCAAGGTGTTTCCATTCGCTAGGTGGAATTAGAGCATTTTCGGCGAAACGGTCGGCCTCGGCCTCTAACCCCCTAGCATTTGCGTTCATATCATCTAGAAACCAATCATGAGCGTGCCCGACTAAGTGCAGGGCAATGTGTCCGAGTTCGTGGCAGAGCGTAAACCAAAAGTTATCAAGCCGATCGTACCTAAGCGTGAGGGCTACCACCGGCTGCGCTGGTCCCAACATCGTTGCGGCCCCATCCAAATAAGTTTTAGGTAGGTGTTTCTCGACCACCAACCTAACCCCGTTTTTCTGTAGCAACTCTGCTGCCAGCCTTGGTCCGTCACCGAGAACGCTTAAACTGGTAAGCCGTTTCAGAAAATCAGGTGTGCGGAGGTTGTCTTGGTAGTCGGCTACCGATTGCTCTTTTGCCAAGATGAGTATGCGAGCGCGCCACGCCAAAAGAGCATATTCATCCATCTCAGAACCAGACCGAATCTTGTGGCGCAGCAACGCCGCCGTCGTCTGGGAGAGAGGTGCTAGCGGCTGCAAAAAACCCCGGACCAGTTCTTCCGCGCGCTCCCGCGCCTCCGCCGCCGTACCCTGAAACCCGCAAATCCAGTTTCGCTTAACCATTTCCCACACCGGAAACTTTTTCCACTCCCATCCCTGCGGGTTGTCTGGGAGCACGGCGTCGGGATCGCCCATCAACGATTCAAGCGGTATTCCGAAATTGGCGTGAAGGCTGCGAATCATGTTAAGACTCAGCCGCCTCTTGCCGTTCAACACTTCAGATACTCTGCTGTCGCTTCCGAGACAGGGTCTTAGGTCTTTCCGAGTAAGACCTGCCTGCTCCATCCGAAAACGAATGGCCTCAATCGGGTCTGGCAGCGGTATTGCAAACCGGGTTCGCTCATAGGCTTCTGCCAGCGTCGCCAGAAGTTCAAATTCGTCTCCCTCTGGCGTCCCTCTTTTCGCCCCAACAAGTTCGCTCAGGCGCGCCAAGACCGCCCTGTGTTCCGCGTCCGTTTTAATGACCTTCGCTTGCATTAGACTGTCTCCGCGTTAATGCGGTCGTATTCCTCGTGGGTTCCCACGAACCGGACGACGACCGTTTCCAATTCGTAGTTTATCCCAACCACTAACCTATACTTGTTCCCTGCAATATTAAAAACCACGCGGCAGTTGCGGAGAATGCTGGCTCGCGGATATTGTGCCGTCACATCAGATGGTCTTTTCCAAACCGCGACACAAGCCTCAGCATACCAAGCCCGCAACGGACCCCGGCAAAGGCTATACTTCTTGCAGCACCCCTCAATCAGGTCTGTTCCTAGGACCTTCATATATTCTATCCCCTCCCATTTTGGGAGTCAAGAGAAAAATCCCATTTTGGGAAAGTTTTTGTTTGACGCAAGACTCCATGGGAATAAAACTTTTTCGTCCAAATAAGCCCTCAGATTCTGTTTCTCTGCGTTCTCCGCGCCATTTGCGGTTCAATCAACCCACGTTTGCCAGTCCGGGCCGATGTCGCCGCGGTCCTTATAGCGCTGCATGGCGCTGCGGCAATGGCAGGAACGCGACGGCGCGATGCGGCCGATCGCCTCGGCGAGAATCGCCGGCAACCTCGCGGCCGCGCGGTCGCCTTCGGCCAACTCCTCGGCCGTCGCCATCCCCTCAAACAGAACGTCCGGCCGATAGGGCCTTTCGGCGACGCCCTCCGCCGGGTTCACCACCCACGAGAGCGGCGCGTAGCAGAGTTCCAACTCGCGCGCGAGCGCGAACTCCGGCGCCAGCGTCATCCCCACCAGCGACGCCCCCTGGGAGGCGAAGAGGCGGATTTCGGCCGGCGTCTCCAGCCGAGGACCGTCCACGCAGACGTACACGCCGCCCACCCGGTGCCGCACGCCGGCCGACTCCAGCGCCCCCGCCAGCGCGCCCCGAAGCGCGGGGCAGAACGGCTCCGCGTGCCGAAGGATGCCCAGCCCGGTCCCCTCGAAAAAGGTTTTCGCGCGGTTCGTCGTCCGGTCGATGATATCGTCCGGCAAAACGAACGTGCCGACCGAAAGAAGCGGGTCGATGCCGCCGCACGCGCTCGTCGCCAGCACCGCGTCGGCGCCCCGCGCCTTCAGCGCCCAGAGGTTCGCGCGATAGTTGACGCTCCAGGCGCCCGTCTCGTAACCCTTTTCGCCGTGGCGCGTCACGAGGATCGCTCGCCGGCCGCCCGGCAGAGCGGCCTCGAAGACGGGCCGCGACGGTCCGAACGGCGTATCCACCGCCCGCCCGCCGCCGAGGTCGAACCCCCCTTCCTTCGTCAGGACGTGCCAGATGCCGCTGCCCAGAATAATCGCGGGCATGGACACCGGAGGCGGGGGGCGTTTCGGCTTGGCCGACATAGGTGATTCCTGGCGAAAACCCGCTGGGAAACCGCCTCTAATACTACAACGCTATCTCAACGCAGAGATCGCAGAGGCCGCAGAGGGAGAATGGAGTAACAACGGCAAGGCAATTTCCGCCAGCGGCTCGCAAAGCACGTTGTCCGCCGTTCCCCCATCTTTGCCGTTCTCCCTGGCAGGGGTACGGCCCCTGCCGTGGCCCGCTGCGTTCTCGGCGCTCTCCCCATGTAAGAAAGGGGCCCTCTGGGCTGCGTTGAAGAACACAGCGTAGTAGTATTAAGATGCCGGCCGGCGCCGTTTTTCACTCGGCGGGGATGTCGTCGCCGGCACGCTCGCGGCCCAACTGTTGCATGAAGGCGCGGGCCGACGCGACGCGCGCTTCCGCCAGACGCCGCGACGTCTCCAGATAAAACACGTCCCGCAGCCGCGCCTCCCAGTACCCGTACTCCTCGCGCCGCTCCCAGGCGTGGACGGCCTCGTCGATGGCGCGGCCTTCGAGGCAGTAGCGCCTGAGGTCGCGCCAGATGCCCAGGGCGCCGATGTCGTCGAGGCTGTCGGCGTCGGAGAGGATCTTGGCCTCCGCGAGGTCGGCCGTCGCGTCGTGCGCCCGGCGGATGATCTCCTGCACGAGTTCCAACTGGCGGGCGGGCGCCTGGCCTCGAAGCCGGTCGCCGGCCAGTTCCGCGCTGTAGTGCTTCACGTCCTCGGCGCTCATGGTCGCCGCAGCATAGACGGTCGAGGTCCTCCGCTCCTCGTCCAGCCGGACCGTTGCCGCCTGGTGAAAAAGCGCCGCGACCGACAGCGCGAACCGGTCGATCCGCCACGACGCCGCCTCTTTGCACCGCGCGAGCCGGTCCGCCACGTGCATCACCCGCAGCGAATGGTCGAAGAGGAACGTGTCCTCGCGCGCGAGCGGCGACCGCCCGACGAGGACTTCCCTCGCGATGGCGATAATGGGTTCGATTTCGGGCATGGGCAGCCCCCGCTCGCTCCTCTCCGTCTGAAATATCGGCTAATCGCCGGCCATCCGATAATAGCAATCGCGCCGTCGCGGCTCGAAGCCCGCCGACCGAATCAGCCGCTCCAGGCCGGCCGGCGTCGCCCGGCTCCGCCAGCCGTCAGGCCACGGCACGCCTGCCGTGCCAGGGGGCGTAGCCCCGCTTCGCCGGGGCGAAGCCCGGTGGACGCATCCGGCGGCCGCCACCACGTTCTCCTCGATCATCGTCGACCCCAGGTCGTTCGCGCCGAACTCTAGGGCCGTCTGACCGATCTTCGGCCCCATCGTCACCCACGAGGCCTGGACGTTCGCAACGTTATCCAGGAAGAGCCTAGCGACCGCCACCATCCGCAGATACTCGGCCCCCGTCACCGGTTGCCAGCCGGGACCGAGCGCCCCGGACCGCTCCAGGTCGGTGTTCGGGGCCTGGAACGGCCAGGCGATGAAGGCCGTGAACCCGCCGGTCTCGTCCTGGAGTTCGCGCAAGCGCCGGAGGTGTTCGACGCGTTCCTCCGCCGTCTCGACGTGGCCGAAGACCATCGTGGCGGTGGTCGGCATGCCGAGTCCTTGCGCGGTCCGCATGCACGCGATCCACTCGTCCGCCGTGCATTTGCGCGGGCTGATGAGCCGCCGCACCCGGTCCACCAGAATCTCCGCCCCGCCGCCGGGGAGGCTGTCGAGGCCCGCCGACCGCAGCCGCTCCAGCGTCTCTCGCACCGAAAGGCCCTCGCGCGCCGCCAGCGCAACGATCTCCGGCGGGCTGAAGGAGTGGATCCGCACCGCGAACCGCCGGCGAATCCCGCGCAGCAGGGCCTCGTAAAACTCGATGCCCAGGCCCCCGTGCACCCCGCCCTGCATGAGGATGTGCGTCGCGCCGAGCGCGACCGCCTCGGCGATCTTCCCGGCGATCGCGCCGTCATCCAGAACGTAGGCGTCGGGCGCATCCGCCGGACGCCAGAACGCGCAGAACCGGCACCGGCATGCGCAGATATTGGTGAAGTTGATGTTGCGGTCGACCGCGTAGGTCCGCACGCGGCCAGGATGGAGGCGGCGACACACGGCATCGGCACGCCGGCCGAGGTCCATCAGGTCCGCACGCTCCAACAAGTCGAGGGCCTCGTCGGCCGAGAGACGCTTCCGCGGCGGCGCGCCGGCCATGTCAGGTCCCCTCCGGAAAGCGGAGCCGGACCCCCGGCGGCGCCAGGCCCTCCTCCGCCGCCATCCGGTAAAACAGCAGCAGGCCTTCCCGCTCCTTCCGGCCGAACGCGTACTTGACCTGCGACTCCAGGTGCCGGCGCGCCACGTCCGCCGCGATGCCGCGCTCGGCCTCGGCCCGGGCCGCCAATTCCTCCCGAGCCTCGAGGCCCGCATCGCGTGCTTCGGCGAGGAGTTCCGAGAGGCGCGCCAGCCGCGCGCCGGCCCGCGCGACCCAGACGGCATAGACGAACGGGCGGTGGACGAAACGGTTCCACTCCAGCCCCAGGTCGAGGACCCACTCGGCCTCGGGGCGTTCGGCCACCAGGCCGCGGTCCCCGATCAGGAGTTCCGCGTCGGGCCCGCGCGCGGGATCCGGCCCGCCCTCGTGCGGAAAAGCGAAGTGCGGCCGGCCGCCGAAGCGCCGGGCGAAAAGGATCCGCGTCATGGCGTTGGCGCTTCGGCTCGCGGGGTCCAGCAGCACGCGCCGCACCTTCGCCATCGGCACATACCCGAACAGCCGGATGGAGCCGATCGGGCCGGCCGAACCGATGGCGGCCACGGGCAGGACGACGAACGGCTCCAGGGAGCCGGCATCGGCCTTGCGGGGGCGGACCCGTTCCTGCGCTTCGGCCGACAGGCGGAAATACTCGATCGCCGGCATCAAGGCCGCGTCCACGTCGCCCGCGAGAAGCAGCGGCGCCAGGGCGCTCGGGTCCTCGAGGCGCAGGGCCACGTCCGCCCGTTCCGCCAGGCCGTGAACGAGCGGCGCGGCGTTCAGGAACCGCACGGCGCCGATTGTCACGCGCTGGGGCATCGCAGGCTCCGAGGGCCGACGGGCCCCATTATAGGCCCCCCGCGCCGCCGTCACAAGGCGCGCCGCAGGTATCGTGCGAGCCGCGACCGGAAGGTCGCGGCCACGTTCCCTGCCCTGGCATGTGCCACGGCAGGGAACGTGGCCGGCGGCTCCCGCCGCCGGCTCGAAAGGCGAAAACTTCCGCGGGCGGCTCGAAAGGCATCAACTTCCGCCGCCCTCCGCGTCACGCTTTCGCGCAGTTGACAGCGGCGGGGGACCATCCTAGAGTAGCCTTGGGCGAGAGAGGCGGCTTCAAGCGGGAGGCGACGGGAATGGAACCGACGCGGCGAAGGCGCACGATCGCAGCCCCCTGGCTCGCCACGGCGAGCCGTGGCTGGCTGGCGGCCGCGGGGGCGGCCCGGCTTCGCCCTACGGGCTTCCGTCTTCGCCCGCTGGGCTACGCCGGACAAGTCGCCGTGGCAAGCGTTGCAGCGGCGGCGGTTCTGGCGCTGGCGGCGGGATGCCAGGGACCCCTCTCGCGCGGCGAAAAGGTCGAGATGCTCATGGCCCGAAGCGCACGCCTCGAAGACGAATTGCTCGCCACGAGGCAGCGCCTCGCCGAACTCGAAGGGACCGGCCGGCCGGCGCCCGAGGCCGCCAAGGCGGTCGAGGATCCCTTCCGCGCCGTCGCCCTGCGATTCGGAAAGTTCACGGGGGGCCTCGCCGCCGACGGCCGGCCCGGCGACCAGCGCCTCAAGGTCGTCCTCGAGCCGCTCGACGCCGAGGGCGACGTCGTCAAACGGGCCGGGAGCCTCGACCTCGAGGCCGTCGAACCCGCCCCTGGCGGGCCGCGGACCCTCGCCGACTGGAAGTGGACGCGGGAGGAGTTCGCCAAGACCTGGCTCAGCGGCCTGGGGCTTTACGCGTACGTCCTGAAACTCGACTGGCCGGGCGGGAAGCCTCCGGCCTCCGACCGGGTGCTCCTGCGGGCGCGCTTCACGACCCTTTCGGGCGAGGTCCTCTCGGCCGAGCAGGAAATCACCCTCCGACGCCGGACGCCTTAGTTCTACAACGCTATCTCAACGCAGAGAGCGCAGAGATAACCTCTTCTTTCACAACAACTTGCACGGCTTGCCCCGGCCCGGGCCGGGCGCTGTTCCACGCCCCCAATTTTACGCCGTCTCCTTATCCTTTTGACCCCTTGATAGCCGTTCTCTGCGTTCTCGGCGCTCTCTGCGTTGAAGAACACAGCGTAGTAGTATTAGACGCGGCTCCAAAAGAAGGAGCGCGGGCTCCACGAGGGAATCCGCGCTCCTCGGGCATCTCCGGGATTTATCGTGCGCCGGGCTCGCCGGGCTTTTTCTCAAATCGTTCCATCGGTGCGCCGGGGTAGCCTCGCGGCTCTTCGCCGGGCACGAGTTCGACGGGGGGAACCCGGCGCCGGGCCTCTTCGAGCCGCTTCGCCAGTTCTTCCCTCGACTCGTAGTATTTCTCGATGACCTTTTCGTCCTCATCGAGGACGAACCGCAGGCGGATCGGGTTCTCGGGGTCGTCGTAGAGATACATCATGTCGTTCTCGAGCATGACGGTCGGGCGGCCGAGTTTGTCCACGACCTGCTGCTTCTCCCAGCCTATCTTTACATCCTCATACCAGTCCTCGATGTCCGGGCGCTGGTACCAGCAGCCGGCCGATCCCAGGCAAGCGGCCGCCACGAGCGCAGCCATCCACACGTTCGAGCGCATTCTCATTCCTTTCCTTGAGGGCGGGCCCCGCCGCCGGCTTCCGACCGGCCCTCGGGCACCTCGCCCTCGCGATGGTTCTCCCAGGGCTTCTCCGGATTCCGCCAGCATTTTCCGATCGTCCGGCGCTCCGCGTCGAAGTACATGCTGACCTTCACGAGGTCGCGCGGGTCGTCGCGCGTGTACACCCATTCATCGGCAAACCGGTAGCGGGGCGCTCCGAGAATCTGCTCGACGCGTTCGGCCGGCATCCCGAGCGAGACGCTCTGGTAGTTCTGTCGCGTCAGTTGGCAGCCGGCCAGCCCGAGCGCAAGCCCCGCCGCCAGCACGCCTGCCGCGGCGAAGCCCATCGGGCGAAGCCGGGCCAGCGCCCAGTAAACTGGGCGGCGAACTCCCGACTTCACGCCGTCTCCTGAATCCTTTTGGTTCATTTGCCAGCCGTTCTCTGCGTTCTCTGCCCCGGCGCGCCGGGGTTAAAAACACCGCGTAGTAGTACTACTCCGCGCCGATCTTGATCACCCGCTGGGCGATCAGTTTCTCCTCGAAGCCGCCCGGCGGATAGTACGTCGCCTGCACGATGACCATCAGGCCGGGCCCCAGCGGCTCTTCCCACAGCAGCGGAAACACATACGACCGGTCGATCGGGTCGTAGTACTTCCGGTTGCTCTCGGCATCGAGCACCGAGA
>Ga0315284_10006878_pt1 | contig 16224 bp, 6 predicted proteins | sample YL17G09_16_MG_FD_203696 | JGI IMG/M metagenome (GOLD analysis project Ga0315284, IMG submission 203696) | Sediment microbial communities from Yellowstone Lake, YNP, Wyoming, USA - YL17G09_16 | ecosystem: Environmental > Aquatic > Freshwater > Lake > Sediment | place: USA: Wyoming | collected... | reverse complement strand
CGGAGAAAACCCGGCGCGTTTTTGCTCATAGCTCAAGCGCATCACCCCGAGATACCGTTGCGTCCACGCGGGCGCGTCACGCGAGAGCGCGAACCAGCCCGGCGATTTGTCGCCGGTCGGATACAGCCAACTGGTCGCGCAGTCAAAGCCGACCACGCGCAAGTCGCTCTGCCCAAAGCCCTCGGCGATCTGATCCGGCTCCAGAGGTGTGACCGGCACCGTGCATTGAGCCACCCACGCGCGTGGCGTAGCGGGCTGGCGCACATTGTAAACCAACAGTCCATACCCAGGCTGGGTCGTAGGCTCGTGATGTTGAAACCATCCGTATAGGTCGGGGTCGAGAGACATGATTCCCCACAAAGTCGAGGCGCTGATAGCATACACTCCCGGCTCCGGGTTGAACCGGCGAGGTATCGCCGGTTGAGTCTTGGGCGCGGGAAACAGCGGCTCGTAGCGTATGCCATACACGGCGGGATCAATCAAGGTATAGTAACTCAACCGGACGGATTGAACCTCGGCCTTGTCCATGTAAGACTTTAATGCCTTGAACGACTGTCCCCAGTCTACGTTCGAATCAACCAGGTAACGGTAGCCGTTCTGCGGCCCGCCGATGAATTCGTTAAAGTACGCCAGGGCAAAAGGATAGACCTGTACAGCGCCGACGACGTACCACACACCCAGAGCAGCCGTCGCCCAGCGCGCGATGAGCCGCCAGCGCGAGAGCGGGGCGAACATCCATTGACCCAGACGCGCCAGCCCCACATAGGCAAAAGGCAAAGTCGGCAGCAAATGGCGATACCCGATGTTCAAGCCGCTCTGGATCGCGATGGCCCAGTAAACGACGGGGAAAAACCACAGCGTCATCTCGTCCCCAATCGTCCGCCACTTGCGCGCGGTCAGCAACAGCGCGGCTCCAACGCCGATGAGATATGGGATGGGCGACTTGACGGCGAACGCAAATGGGAAATACCACCACCACCCGCCCGGCCTGATCTCGCCCCACAGAAACGCCAGGCGACCTTTTTGGCGAATCAGGATGTCCAACATGCGAATGTGCGTGGCAAGCGGCAGCGATACCGACGTGCCTTTCAGCGCGCTCCACTCGAAGCGATAACACGCCCACAGCGCCAGTCCCCCGATCAAGATCGCCAGAACGGAATAACTCATCCACCGCCCGGTGGCTCTTATTAGTCGGCGGAGATGATCGGGCGAGCGTCTAGGCCCGCGCAGCCACGTCCACCATTGCACGCTGGTCTCCCGAATGTATCCCCACCCAAACATAGCCACTACTACCGGCGCCAGCATCAAGCCAGAGGGCTTGGCCGCCATGGCAGCCCCCAGCAAAAGGCCAACACCTGCCAGCAACCGCCACGGCGACGATGCCCGCCGAAATCGCCGCAACAACCGAGAGATCAGGTACAGGCAGGCAAACGTGAATAGCGTCAATCCCAGGTCGGTAGTGTTCAATTGAGAGTAGGCGATCATGTTGGGGTCCCAGGCCATCACGGCGGCTGCCAGGACGCCGCCCCAATGACCAAACCAGTCACTGGCCCAACGGTACACCACCGCCATCAGCGTCACGCCCAACAACATGATGGGCACGCGGGTGATAAAAGCTAACCGATCAATCGGCCCCAGCAGCGGCCACATCGCGCGTACAAAACGGATCCAATCCTGGTGCCAGGCCGTTACTGCGCGCGAGTCGGGGCGCTCTGGCTGCAGCAAGATCGGCCAGGCCGACCACGCATTCACCAATGGCGGATGGCCGTGAATGGGGATGCCCCACGGATCGCCCGTCGTCAGCATGACGTACCCGCTGATCAGGTGCGGAGGCTCGTCGGAAGTCATAGAGAGCTCCAACGACCCTATGCTCAATTGGGCAAAGAACATCCACGCCAGAAGAATAACAGGGAGATATTGAAGAAAATTTTTCTTCATGGGTGGATTTCCAGTGGCACTAGCAGCGCACGGTCGCCTGTGGCGCGCTGGTCCCGCGCGGGCCAGCGCTCTCCATCGTCCAGCCAGTAAACGCCGGTCTGAATCCAATAGACGCCAGGCGAGACAGCCTGGGGCAAGGTCAACGAGTGCCGCTGTACGAACACATCACCGAGCTGCCAGCTTTCGATGGGCACACCCAACCCATCCCCCTGAGCTACGACGCGCCCGTCAGGTCCCAACACGTGCACCATCACCGAAAGCAACCGCTCCGGCACGCTCTCTACGCGCCAGATCGTTTCCAAGAGAGTTGTCTCGCCTGGCTTGAGCGTGGGCCGATCCAGCGTATAGCCCAGCAGCGTGAGGCTATCAAAAGTCACCGGCAATTCCAGCGGTGGTGTGGCGACTGCCTCGCGCAACGCGAGGGCCGAGGGCGCAATGTGCGCTTGGCCGCCCTGCGGCCAGGAGGCGTGGCCCTCATCTTCATAGATGCGGAAGGGCGGAGAAAACCCGGCGCGTTTTTGCTCATAGCTCAAGCGCATCACCCCGAGATACCGTTGCGTCCACGCGGGCGCGTCACGCGAGAGCGCGAACCAGCCCGGCGACTTGCCGCCGGTCGGATACAGCCAACTGGTGGCGCAGTCAAAGCCGATCACGCGCAAGTCGCTCTGCCCAAAGCCGTCCTCAATTTGATCTGTCTCCAACGGCGTGACGGGTGTTGTGCATTGAGCCACCCAGGTCGGCTTGGGCGTCCGCTCGGTGACATGGTAGACGAGCATTGCGTTAGCGACAATATCGTCCGGCTCTCGGTGCCAGAACCAGTTGTACATCTCAGGATCAGTGGTTTGGAGTTGCAGACCTCGCAACGTAGAGGCGCTGATGATGTATGTGCCGGGGGCGGGATTGAAGCGAGTGGGCAGCATCGAAGGCGCGTTCACCAGCGGGGGCAGCGGCGTGGCGTTGATACCGTACCGCGCTGGCCGAATAAAGAGTGTGTAGCTGCTCAACTTGGTTTGGACATTGTTCCAGCCTCGCTCTTCCAGATAATCACCAAGAGCCTTTAGCCCTTGTCCCCAATCCACGTTCGAGTCGGCCAGGTATCGGTAGCCGTTTCGTGGGCCTCCTGCGATCTCGTTAAAGAAGGTGAGGTAGAAAGGCCAGACCTGCAAGGCGCTAATCGCTTGCCAGATCACAAGGCTGACGAGAGCCAGGGTTGCGGACCATCGCAGGAAAGTTCTTTGTTTGACCGGCTGGTCTTTGCCTGCGCGAGAGCCAGCCAGTCGAGCGATGAACAAGTACATGAAAGGCAGGATGGGAAGCAAATGCCGGTAGCCCAGATAGATTGAGCTAAGCAGACTCGTGCCGAGGTAGCTGACTGGCAGGATCGCCAACACCAACTCACGCCACCTTTGTTGAGGGCGCAGCAGGGCAAATAGAAGGGCTATGACCGTAAGGATAAGAGCAGGCAGGGGAGTCTTGAGAGCAAAGACAACCGGAAAAAAGTACCATCGTCGCCCATAAAAGCTTTCGCCCAAGAGAAAAGTCATGCTGGTATCTTTGAGGACGTGTCGTCCTACCTTTGTGAAAGGGCGCAGGTAGCTTGGGGCTGGGATCGGGAACGAGAGCTGAATGTCTATCGTCCTTTTCCCTTCCTCCTGTGGATGCCAGAGGCCGAAGGGGGGGGCCGGCACAGAGAATTCGGGCGGTGTTCCAAATTCAAAACGGTGAACGGCCCACACGGTCACACCAGCTATGCTCAGATAAGCCAATATCCGAATCGCCGGGAGCTTGCGCCAGCGGGCCAGCCCCCACCCGAGTATCAGTCCAATGCTGATGGGAAGCAGGATGAGAGCCGAGATTTTGGCAGACAGCGCCAGTCCGAGAGCGATGCCAGCCCCGATCAAATTCGCTCGGCTGGGCCAACGCAAGAGACGCTGCAAGCCGTACATCGCAATAAAGATGAAACAAGTCGTTCCTAGGTCAATCGTTGCCACTGTCGCGTGAGCGAGTATATTGGGGTCAAAAGCCAAAAGCGCCAACGCGAAAAGCCCGGCGCGTGGCCCGAACCAGTCAGAGGCCCAGCGAAAGAGAAAGGCGCCCAATAGCAGAGCCAACAGCGGAATCAGAATGCGGCAGGGAATCACCCACGAATCTAGAGGAATACTCCGCCACTCTTTGCTGTGCACAAAGAAGGGCAGGTCGGCCGATTTCCACCCCGGCACTTGACGCGGGTCTGGAAACTGGGATGACAAGAGCAGAGGCCAGGTCATCCAAAATTTTATCAGCTCAGGATGTTCCTCGATCAGGCGCAAGTCGCCTGTACGCAGGGCGCTGTAACCAGAGGCAACGTGCAAGTCCTCGTCGGAGGTCATGGAAAGATGGGGAATGCTGGTGATCGCCTGGGCATAGAGTATCCCCAGCAGCAGCGCTGCTCCGAGAGTATAGATGGTGTTTCGGGGCTTGGATGGATGATTCGGCATCAGTTGTTTTCTTTATCCCCCTCAGAACCTGAGAGCCTACTTTTTGGGGACGTCAATTATAATAACATTATCGCGCTGTGGAACCCCAGACGTATCCACTATCGGAAGGCGCTGCAAAGACGGCCAGGTGTACATGCCCACGTTCAGCACCAGCGGCCCTTGAGGCGCGCCGGGAGGCAGCAGCAAATTGACCACATCTGTAATCGTCTGGCCGGGCAGCCAATAGGATGTGGGATAGCGCCCCTCCAACGTCTGACGATCCACCTGCGCCAGAATGTTCCCGTCCGCTCCTTGTAGATGTACAAACATCGTCGCATCGTACGACACAGATCGGAGTGATTGCCAGGTGAGCGTCAGCGTGAGAGAGCTTGCTGGTGCATCCGCAAGCTGCACCTGATTCAGCCCGATGGCGTTATCCAAGACATACTGTGCAGGTCGCGCAGCCGTCGGCAAGTCTCGAGACGACAAAATCGGCACTCGCCCGACAACCGCCAGAGTGACGGAATTGCCTTCCGGATCCACAGCTTGCAAGCGGTTGTTATGCTCCAGGTCGTTGAATCCGACTTCAACGGCTGCGCCGAGCGGCGTGGGCGTTTCTGGAAAGACTCGCATAAAGACAGTGTCACAAAATGGTTTATAGAGTGCCCACCGATCCGTCGCGCGATTACCTAAACCTGGATAAGTCTCTCGGCGGCCCCAGACCGTCGGATTCTTCTGGGCGTCCAATTGACTGAGGTCTAGCAGTTGGATAAACATCGCATAAGGCATATTCGTCTGCCCTAATGGCTCCCAGCACAGCTCAATCGGAAAGTAGCTTCCCGGCGCGGCATATGGCTGGGGCAAGTTGTAGCCGATCAATCGGGCGACCGGGTTGCCCGTTTCGGCATCCGCATAGACTGTTCCTACTGGATATTGAACCTGCTCCGCCTGCCATTCGCGTGAAGGGTGAAACAGCGGATACAAAGTCACAAACGGATTCAAGACACTGACGATTATCACGGCCCCCGCACTCAACATCAGGGCCGGGCGTCGCCAGCGTTGGGGCAACGCAGACTGCCATCCCAATACGAGCAGCAAGAGCGTCGGCGCGATAGCGGGGAATATCAGACGTCCAAAAGGCCATGAGCCTTGCTGATTCCAGTACAAGACGAGCAGCAGTAAAAAGGTCACGGGCCAGCTCAACAGCACAATCCATGTCGGCAAATCGTCTCGAACGGATTGATAGTTGAGCGCAATGCCAATCACCAGCAGCCCCAGACTGATCCGCCCCCACCAGATCAAGACCTCGTCCAACCCGATCAGGCTGACAAAGACAGGAGAGGGATTGGCCCAGAACGTGCGCTCGATGCTGTTCAAATCATACCCCAGCCGATCCAGCAATGCGCCCGTTTCCATGTCGCCTGGAGTGTGCGCGGCAAGAGCCAACGGGTCGGCATACAGCCAGGCGTTTCGCGCGTACCACCATCCGCCGACAAGCAGCGTGACGACCACAATGATGATGCCATCCCGAAAGAAAGCCCGGCCAAGTCCACGATGAATGAAAAGCAGCGCCAGGCCCGTTAGCGGAACAAAGACCAGCGCGCTTACTTTGACGCTGGCGGCCAGACCCAGTATTCCACCCACGAGCACGGCAAAATAGGCCCAGTCACCCTTACGCAGGCGATACAGCAGAATTGCCAGCACCAGGGTGCCGAGAAAGGAAGTTGCAGAGTCATTGTTGATCGCCGTGGCTATGTATAAAAAGGTAGGTTGGAACCCAACAATAGCCGCTGTTGCAATAGGAACCAGAGAGTTTTTGGAAAACAGTTGAGCCGCGAGCAAGTAAGCGACAATCATAGTGCCCAGGCCAAACAGCAAAGAGACCAGCCTGGAGGCCAGAATCAACGGGGTCATATCGGGCGGATGGAGAAAACGATTCCGGTTATCGTTGCGGTAGGTGGGCACCGAAAACCACACGTATGGATTCTGGACCAGCAACTGATCCGGATCGGGGTCGTCGGGCAACCAACTGGTCAGGAGTGTCGTGGCGATATAGTAAAGCGGAGGCTGTTTGAATTCAAACGCCAGCTTGGCTCGAGTGGACGCCTGATCGGCTTGCTTGAATTCGGCAGACGAGCGTTCCAGGAAAGGAAGCACGGGTGGCAGCGCGTGATGCTCCCGCAGGTATAGGATATAGCCGTAATGGCCGTGCTCGTCCGGCTTTTCCAGCACGGGCGTGACCCACGCGTAGGCGACGCCGACCAGCACATACAGAATAGCCAGCCAGAAAAGCGGCGCGCGCGCAACTTGTTCGAGGCGGGGCTTGGAGGTTCGCATCAGTCCGCAACCTTTATTCGCGCCAGCACAATGCGATCAGCAGCCGGCTGTCCCTTCACAGCAAGCCGGCGCAAATCGGCCAGTGTGTACACGCCAATGTGCGCCCAATAAGTTCCAGGTGAGGCGCCAGGTGGAACCTTGAGCTCGTGACGTTGGGTAATTATATCACCAACCTGCCAGTTTTCGACCGGCACACCCAATCCATCTCCGACTGATACCACACGCCCATCCTCTGCCAGCAGGTGAGCCATCAGCGAAAGCGGTCCGACCGGCAACTGTTCTACTTGCCAAAAAGTCTCTAGTTCTACCACTTGACCAGCCTGCACTTGAGAACGATCCAGTCGGTAGCCCAGCCACTCTGGCCCATCCTCGAGTGACACCGGCGCGGAGATTCTCTTCCCCTCAGCCTCTACCCGGGCGGGGAGCCACTCGCTCGGCGCGGCGATACCGGTTCGGATTAGGCCCGAGACAATCGCTTCGACTGAAACTCCCTCATACACCGCAAAGGGCGGGACAAAGCCGGTTTGTTTTTGTTCGTAGGTCAAATGCGCGTGCGCCAGATGTGAGGCGACAAAGTCATTCGCCTGCAAGGAAGCATCCCGAGAAAGCACGTACCAGCCCATTCCCGACGGATACAACCACGATTGCGAGCAGTCGAGCACGATCTGCCGCAGATCATTCCTCCCAAAACCCTCGGCGATCTGTTCCGCTCCCAGCGGCGCGACGGGAACGGAACATTGCGCCACCCACGTCGGCGTCACGGCGGGAGGTTTGACTTCATAGATAAACATCGTGTGGGCCACTCGATCTGTTGGCTCGCGGCGGCGAAACCAATCGAATTGCTCCGGGTCGGCCAAGGGGATGCCGTCGAGCGTCGTCGCGCTGATGGCATATTGGCCCGGCGGCGGATTGAAGCGCGCGGGGAACACGGCCGGCGTGTTGCCGCCCATCGGCGTGAGCGGCTCGTAACGCACGCCGTACCACGCCGGGTCAATGAAGGTGAACATGGAAAGCCGCACGCGCTCGATGCCGTGCTCGCGCTGATACGCGGCCAGTTCCTTGAGCGCCTGCCCCCAATCGGTGTTCGAATCGGCCAGGTAGCGCCAGCCGCCATCGGCCCCGCCGGCCAGCTCGTTGAAATACGCCTGGTAGTGGGGAAAGGCGCGTATTGCACCCACGGTACTCCAGACCAAAAGTGCAGAGACTAGAAGACATGGGGATAAGATGACGCGATTTGAGATTTGAGATTTGAGATTTGAGATTTGAACACCGATAAAGATGAACAGAAACGGCAGAATGGGCAACAGGTGGCGATAGCCAATGTCAATCGTGCTGAGCATGGCGTTGACGAAATAGGCCAGTGGGATGAGCAGCAGCCAGGCGGTGTCAATCCACGACACGGGGCGGCGGCGCGCCCACGTCACGAGTGCGACGATGAGCAGCGCCAGGGTGGGGAGCGGCGTCTTGACGGCGAACGCAAAGGGAAAATACCACCACCATCCTGCTTGGCTCACCTGCCCGGCCAAAAAGGCCGGTTGGCCTTCGGCCATGTGACGGTTGAACGCTTGCAGGACGAGCCAGTGCGTGGCGGCAGGAACCGGGACACTCTGGCCCGGCAGCGGCTTGACCTCAAAGCGATACGCGGCCCACAGCACGCCAAACGCCAGCGCATAGATCACCATCAAGCGCGCGCCCCAGCGCAAGACCTGGGGCCGGAGCGCGCTCCATTTGCCCCAGTGAGCGCGCAGCGGCGTTAGGCCGATCAGCAGGGCAAGCATCGGCGCAAAGAACAGGCCCGAGACTTTGGCGGCAACCGACAGGCCGAGCGCGACTCCAATGAGCGCGGCTCGCCGGGCGCCAAGTCGCTTGATCGCGCGCCAGGCGAGGTAGGTTGCGAGCATCCCAAAAGTCAATGCGCCCAGGTCGGTCGTGTTGAACTGGGCGCTGGAAATGATGCCCGGGTCGAACGCGAACAGGCACACGGCCACCAGTCCCGCTTGCGCGCCGGCCAGGTCGCTCGCCCAGCGATACACCACCGCGCCGAGCAAGAGCGCCAGCAGCATGATGGGCACGCGCGTCGCCAGCTCGACCGATTCGATCGGGCCAAGTCGCGCGATCAACTGCGCACTGAATTTGAACAAATTGCCTTCATCCCAGCCTGGTGTTTGATGTGGGTCAGGCCGATCGGGCTGCAGCAGGAGCGGCCACGCGGCCCAGGCATTGACCAGCGGGGGGTGAATGTGCGCTGGCAGCAGGCGATAGTCGCCCGCGGCCAGGACGGTATAGCCCATCGCAATGTGCATCGGCTCATCGGTGGTGAGGGAGAGGCGCGTCGAGCCGAACAGGGCTTGCCCAAAGAGCGCCAGCAGCAGCGCGACGGCTACGAGCGGCGCATAAGTAAGGTTACGAACCCGCGCGCGGTTCATGGCGTCACACTCAACGCGGCCAGCTGCAGGCTGTCTCCGACGACCGCGCCATTGACTTTCACCGGCAAGCGCTGGAGACCATCCAACGTGTACAGCCCAGTCTGCGCCCACAGCGTGCCGGGCGGTGCATCGGCGGGAAGCTGCAACAAGCTGCGTTGCGCGAACACATCGCCCACTTGCCATTGATCGGTGGCCAGTCCCAGCCCATCGCCCACCCCAATCGCCCGGCCATCTGCGCTCACTAGGTGCGCCATGATCGAAAGCGGCTCGGGCGGCTGACCCGTCACGCGCCACAGCGTCAACAGTTCGACCGACTGGCCGGGGCGGGCGGTCGAGCGATCGAGTTGAAAACCCATCAACTCAGCGGTTTGTCCAAACGAGGCGGTAAGCGGAGACAGACCCGACAGCTTGGCCTGGTCCGAAGTCAAAAAGATCGAATGAGGCGGCAGTCGGAAGGATTGCTTTTGCTCATAAACGAGGCTGGCTTGGTTCAGCCAGCGCGCGACGAACGCGCTCCTATCGTGCGCCAGGGCGTAGGGCAGGACGATCCAGCCGCGAGCGGTGTTGCCGGGCAGCACAAAGGTCTGAGAGCAGTCGAAATAGACCAGGCGCAAATCGCTGCGCCCGAAACCTTCGGCTATGTCCTCTGGCTCAAGCGGCGGCGCTGGATCGGCGCACGAGGCTACCCAGCCCGGCAGTGGCTCGACCGGTCGAACGTCGTAAACGAACAGTGCATAGCCGATGCGCGCGGTCGGCGGCCGGTGACGGAAAGTGTCGTAGGTGTTAATGTCGGCCAGCGGCACGCCTTGCAGCGACGAGGCGCTGAGGACATACACGCTCGGCGCGGGGTTGAAGCGCGCGGGCAGCACAGGCGGCGCGCCCATCATCGGCGCGATCGGCTCATAGTCAATCCCATACGTGGCCGGGTCGTTCGACGAGAACTGGGCGAACTTGATGCGACCGATGCCGTGCGCGTTCATGTACGTCTTGAGCTCTTTCCAGCCTTGTCCCCAATCCAGGTTGGAATCTACCAGGTAGTGATAGCCGCCCGCCGGCCCCCCGGCCAACTCGTTGAAATAGGCCAGGTAGTGTGGGAACACGGCCGCTGTCCCAACCGCGCACCATGCCACAAGCGCCAAGACAAGGAGACAAGGAGACAAGGAGACAAGGTGACAAGGTGACAAGGTGACAGATCGAAGATCCACGTCAGGGGAGTGACGCTTGACGTTTGAAATTCGAGATTTCGCGTGCTTGAGGGCTATGCCGGGATTTGAGATTTGACCAATGAACACGAATGTAAACGGCAGCATGGGCAACAAATGGCGGTAGCCGATGTTGAACGGTTGGGTCAGCGAGGCGACAAAGTAGATAAGCGGAAATGAAAGCAACGCAGGATAACGCCACGCCTGCCACGCCAGTTCTCGTCGTTCTCCATTTTGCCACAGGCGCAAGATCCGCGCTCCCACGCCGATCAGCGCGGCAATGAGCAAGATGAGTGTGGGCAGCGGTGTCTTGAGCGCAAAGGCCACCGGAAAGTAATACCACCAGCCTTGCTCCGAGTTCATCCCCAGGAGAAACGTCGGGCGACCTGCGCTCAGGTGCGCCTGTACCGTGTTGAGCGAGGTCAGGTAGCTGGCGGCTGGCATGGGGAATTCAAATTTCAAACCCCCTAAAGAGGGAGATTTCCAAATGTCAAAGGTCAAAGAGCGCAACTCAAAGCCGAACACGGCCCAGAAGGTGAGGAACGCGATGAGCAGGAGGACTGCCGGCGATTTCCACGAAGGACCAAGTCTGGGCGTCTCTTTGCGGATGAATTTGCTTCGCGTGAGAACTTGGGCCAGCCACAGCGCGCCGAACAGGGGCAACAACATTAACGCCGAGATTTTGGCGGCTTCTGCCAGGCCCAGCGTCACGCCCGCCAGGAGGATGGACGACCAGCCGGGCCGCCGAAGGTAACGCCAAAAGAAATAGCACGCGATAAAGATAAAGCAAGCCGCGCCCAGGTCGGTGGCGGCGATGGCTGAATGCGCGACGATATTCGGATCGAATGCGTACAGCGCCAATGCCAACACGCCAGCGCCCGGCCCCAACAGGTCTGCGGCCCATCGAAAGACGAACGCGCCGAGCAGCAGCGACATCAACATCGTCGGCACGCGCGCCGAGAACAACAGCCGGTCGAACGGGCGATAGCGCAGTAAAAAGAATTTGGTCACGCGGTTGAGATTGCCCTGTTCCCAGCCGGTCGTTTCAGCCGGCGAGCCGAGGTCGGGTAGCAAAAGCAGCGGCCATGCTTCCAGCACCTTGACCAGTGGCGGATGCTCTTCGATCAGCCTCAGATCGCCTGTGCGGAGGTAAGAGTAGCCGCTGGTGATGTGCAGCCCTTCGTCTGTGGTGATGGACAGGCGCGTCGCAGACGCGACGGACTGCGCAAACAACAGCCACAACAAGAACACAGCGACAGGCAACTGCCATGGACGTGCGCGCATCGCCACTCCTACTTGGAAATAATCTTGAATGCAGGCAGGCCGTTAGGGTAATAGATCACCAGATCTGGCTCCACGTCTTCCAGCATGTGAGGCGGGGCTACGAACAATCCATGCTCCAGCTCTGCGTAAAACTTTTCCACGTCCCCCACCCAGTATTTATCCCAGTGCTTTAATCTGGCTGCGAGCTTTGGACTGTACTCGATTGGCTCGGCCTGGAAGCGCCGCGGATCGTAGCGTTGAAAGAACAGCACAAAGATATGCGGCTGGCTGATCCAGTTGGTGACCACGATGGCGTCGTACTCGTCTTCGTGAGCCGTGATGTACTCTACTGCTTCCTTGACACCATACTCAAAAGCGCGCGCAGCTCGAACCGGGTAAACCACGAAATAATTCTGCAAGAATGTGGCGGCATTCCAGATCAACAATCCGGCCAGCGTGCCCAATAGCGCCATTCGCCATCGAGTCCCCAGGTGGCGCGCATTCCAGATCGTCATTATACCTTGCGCCGAAACAATGGCGTACGCGGGCAGGCCAAATATGCCACGCATGGAATGCGGAGTGCCCATTTCCTGAATGGTGAGTGCTGCCGGCAGCGCACCCAGTGCAATCCAGGCCATCAGCAACGCTCCGGCGGAACGGTTTTTCCTGGCCCAGAACATTCCCAGGACACCTAGTGGCAACAAGAGCGCATCCACAGCGTACAATTGGCCAAAGCCGGGTGGGTGATAGTACTTTTGGGCATCACCGTGAACGAACAAGTAATCCGGCGAAAAATGCCCCAGCCATTGCCGGCCGACTATGGTCAGTGATTTATACAGTGGTTCGTCTGGGCGCAACACGCCAACAGCGTCCAAACGGTTCCACGTCTGAGGATTGCTGGCGAGGGAATAGACCAGGGGGATAGTCGTCAGAACCAGGACCAGTGCGGCCAGCATTGCCACTCGTTTGTATTGCCAGACTCGCCGGGCAGAGACCAGCACGAACGCGGCGGCCATCAGGGGCGTGAATGCCTGCGCGGTGGGCTGTGTGTACAGCGAGAGGCCGAAGGCCAGCCCGGCTCCGATCAACCATGCCCGACGTTTGCTGATAAACCAGCGCCAGGCGCACAACACGCCCAGCACAACCGTCAAGATGGTCAGCGTGGCTTCTACGCCGAGGCGCGAAAAGGGCAGGTGCCAGGGCGAGATGGCGAGCATCAAGCCGGCCAGCGTGCCGGCCGGCCAGCCAAACATGTCTCGCGCCAGCCGGTAAGTGAAAAGCACACCTAACAATCCCCACACGGCGGCGGCAGCGCGGACGCCGAACGCGCTCAATCCGAGAGTAGCGACGAATGGGATGAGCGAGTAGATAAAACCGGGCCGGCGGTAGTCATTAAAACCTCGGATCGTCACCGGCCAGGGATTGCCCCACTGATCACGCCCGGTCTTGAGCAGCGAATAGGCTTCGTAACCGTTGACGGCTTCTTCCGAATGGAGTGCCGGTGGCACTTGGTCCAGCGCCACACAGCGCAGCGCCATCGCCAGCCACAGGACGGCGATAATACATAGCCATCCAATGCAAGGCAGTGCTGTGCGTGACTGCGTGTCTTTAGCAGGCGTCACTTTTGACTCTTGATGAGTGAAAGGCATTTCTCTTGGTATTCTTGGGGAAGGTTGCTGCAGATTTCAGGCCTGTTTCTTTGAACAGCAAAGTCAATGACTGTTTCCTCGTTCCCTTCCAACTCAAAGAGATGATTGACATAGTCTGGATCCGAATAAAATTCAGTTCCCCAAACTAGCGGCCCCCTGAAGAGCAAGAAGACAAACACGAACGAAAGGAATAGCCCCAAAAAGTATTTTGCAAATTTCTCTCTAATGTCGCTTTTCAAAAAGACGGCTACTCCAAAAACAAGAGTGATGAGCAAGGAGAAAAGGAAATTGCGCTCAAATAGTTTTTCGTCCCACACAAAGTAAGGCCAATTTTCCCACGATGAACTATAAGCAGTGTATGCTCCCAAGAGAAAGACAAAGATCACGGACAGCCATTTCTTTCTATCGTCTCTAAAGCCATTCACTGTGCCCCATAGGGCAATGGAACAGGACACCACAAAAGATAAAAAGTAAAAAAGGTGAAATCGAGCGCCGATGATTCCTCTTGAAAAAAGCAGGAACAATGACACCAGAGCAAAAACCACGATGAAACTGTCTCTCTTGAACAATTCCTTATCCTTGTCCTTCCAGTGTCCCAAGGTATTCCTTATCAAAACAACCAGCCCCAATACAAACGGCAAAAACAAAAGCGTCGTCACGGGCCAAACATTCGTGTCGTTAAAGATGAGCAGAGTTCCTCTAAAAGAACCGGCCCAATCTTGTTTGGTGGCCACACCGTAACCGAAACTGAATCTATACAAGGCGTCCCATATATTGTATATATCGCCGCCGCCAACCGCGCTCTGGATAGGGCGGTAAAACGCAAACAGTTGGGCGCCAATGATCCACAACAGTATGAGCCAGAGGAAAGCGGATAATTGAAACATCTCTTTGACGGCAGAATTGAGCAAATCGGCAAGTTTGACGCCTAACCGGATATATTCAAATAACCTGACCAGGGCATACCACGCCAAAAAACACAACAGCAGAAACACGCCTCTTCCAAAATTGGCGAGGAACACTAATGAAGAAAGCAAAGAGATAGAGTAAAACCTGTCCCTATTTTCAGATGTGGCCAGATAAAAGACTGGAAGAGACAAGGGCACGACAATCGCCTCAAAAAACTGTGACTTGGAAGTGGTCCATATAAAGATGTCAGAGAAAGCGACCACAAAGGCGGATAGAACCGCAATGTTTTCGTCGAACCGCCTCTTGATCATGTAATAGACCAGCCAGACACTTGCCACCCCCGCTAATAGCGGAAAGATCCTTAGACCCCAACTGTTCTGTCCGAAAATATCGGTAAACAACCGCTCTACCCAAAAATACAGAGGCGTTATCCCCAAAGTATGTTTCAACGAGGCTTTGAAGAAAAAGTGCACGGGCGATACTCGTGTCTTGTTTACGCCGTCCAGAATGCTTGTGATTTCATCATGCACGAGAGGAAACTGGATCACGCCATATAGTCTAACAGAAAACCCCAAAAGCATTATCCAGAATAAAGGATGCTTCAAAACCTCGAGATTTTTTATCCCTAGCATTTGTAGGGCTTTGGCAAACCGGTTTGAAAGCTGCGGCATTAACTACCTCGTTACGGTAGAGATCTCACCATGATCGGCGATATGGCCAATGTGTCGGCGCCTGACGCGTCGTCAGAGAGTACGGGCCAGCGTTCGAGGGTGTCCAGCCAATAAGCGCCAGCCAGCAGTTGGTACTGGCCTCCCGGCGCGTCGGACGAAATCACTAGCCGATGACGTTGCGCGATCGTGTCGCCGGGCTGCCAGTTCTCCACCGGCACGCCCAGCCCGTCGCCATTGGCGATCTCGCGGCCATCCGCCGCGACCACGTGCGCCATGATCGAGGCAGGGCGGCCCACGCCGCTCGTCACGCGCCAGTACGTCGTCAATGTCACCGCCTGCCCCGGCGCCACTTGCGTGCGGTCGAGCGTAAAACCGAGGAACGTCAATGGGCCAATGTTTACCTGCGCCCCCGGCGCAACACCGCCCGGCCTCAAGATACCAGAAAAATCCGGGAGCGCAGCGAGCCGGTACACTGTGAAGCGCAGACCCTGGCTCAAGCCACCTGGGCGAAACTCGCGCGAGAGCTGGCCATACGCCGCTGCGGGTGTGGTGCCTGCGCCGACGATGTACCAGCCCGGCATCCGAGCTGGGATCACCCAACTGCTTCGGCAGTCAAAGTAAATCAGGCGGAGGTCGTCGCGTCCAAAGCCTTCAGCCACAACGTCCGATTCGAGAGGAGCTTGAGGCGTGGCGCACTGCGCCACCCACTGGCCGGGCGCTCGCTGCGGGACATCGTAGACCAGAATCGCATTGGCGATCCACTCGTTCGGCTCGCGCTCGCGGAACCAGCCAAACACGTCGTGGTCAATCGGCGAGCCAATTTGCAAATTGTGCGCGCCGATGTAATACCGGCCCGGCTTGGGGGCAAAATGAATCACGCTTTGCGGATTCGGCATCGGCGGCAGTGGATCGTACTCGATGCCATACACCGCCGGATTGACAAACCCGGTCGCGCTCAGATTGATCCGGCCCAGATGGTTCTCGGCGATATAGGTCCGCAGCTCGATCAGCGATTGCCCCCAGTCGAGGTTCGAGTCCACCAAGTATTTCCACCCGTTCCTGGGTCCGCCGATTGTCTCATTAAAGAAAGTGAGATAGTCAGGAAAGACACTTGCCGTCCCGATAATGTGCCAAGCAAGTAAAACGTAAAACGTGATCCGTGATGCGTGATACGTGATACGTGATGCGTGATGCGTGGCAGGTTCGAGATTCAAGATTTGAGCGGCGAGCACGAACAGACATGGAAAAAGGGGTAGCAAGTGCCGGTAGCCAATCTCCACGGCGCTGAACAGCGCGACGAGCGCATAGGTGCTGATGAACGCGATGAGCAGTAGGATGGCTGCCCTCCGACCTCCGACTTCCACCCTCCGACT
>Ga0315284_10006877_pt1 | contig 16226 bp, 23 predicted proteins | sample YL17G09_16_MG_FD_203696 | JGI IMG/M metagenome (GOLD analysis project Ga0315284, IMG submission 203696) | Sediment microbial communities from Yellowstone Lake, YNP, Wyoming, USA - YL17G09_16 | ecosystem: Environmental > Aquatic > Freshwater > Lake > Sediment | place: USA: Wyoming | collected... | reverse complement strand
TATCAAAATTGGAGCGGGTAGAGGGAATCGAACCCTCACTTCAACATTGGCAATGTCGTGGGCTACCACTACACTATACCCGCTTAAAAATTGGTAGCTGATACTGGTTCTGCCCCAGTGTTCTCGGCTTATGAAACCGCTGTCCTACTATTGAACGAATCAGCCATTCTGAACTACACTCTACACCATAAATAGTGGAGTGTCAATTAAAATCTTCACTTTTTGAGACTTTTTTTAATAGTCTCGGTTGGTCGGAGAGAAGGTGTTCTCAAATCCGATTCAACGTTACGCCTATACAATACCAGAAGTTCTGAAATTGTCAAGCCATCATTTTCTTAGCGGTCATCCCGGGCGTCATCATCCGCTTTCCAACCCTCTTTCTTGTAGTATTCGATGTCCTGATGGTTGTCGCCAACGTAATCTGTAAACTCCGTCTGGATATGACTATCTACAAGGCGGTTGATTTTGATTGCCGCCTCTTTTATCTTGCGCTCATTGCTAATGTCAGCGTCGGTGAAAGCAACATCCGCATCCATCTTGTAAGCAATGTCTTCATTTGGACCACCGGGAATTAAAATCTGTCCAAAGACCGTGTAGTCGGGAAAGTATGTAATTTGGTCGTCCGAAACCAGCTTCAAATCCATTGCCGTTTCCACGGTGTCCTGAAATTCTTCATCGCCAATACTTCCTTCCACCGAAACATTTTTTATCATTGGTACATGTCCCTCACCTTTAAGGGTCACTTCCCAATCTGGTGCAGCGGACCATTGCAACTTCTTGAGTTCAATGACGACTTTCAATAGGATAGCTTGAATCTTCTCATTCATACAGGTATAAATATGACCATACCAAGGGAAAGATTAACTCTTTCTAAGCAGTCTTTCGGGCGCACCCACTGAGTTTATCAGCAATTGAGTGGGGTCTTGGAGATACGTAAAGCTATTGCCATACCCATCAGAGGGTTTATGATACCCATGTGGGTAACATTCAATGTGCAACATGCTTGGTTTCCACCCATCCAATTCAGGGTGTTGGGGACGTTCGGGCGGAATGACCCTCAAAACCTCGCCAAGACGGGTATGGCGAGCTTTTACCACATCTCCTACATGAACACACGTCTTGATTTCCCCGTAGCAAATTACGCCAGATGCTCCTTCCACAAGAACACAATCCGTATCCAACCACCAAGGACTGTTGTCTTTTGGTCCGGTGAAGGGTTCTACGGCAACAACCACACCATCTTCAACCGGCACTACAGGTTGTCCGACATCGCAATAAAGGTCAACTCCGGTGTGGGTTGAATTCTTACGCTTTGCCTCGAACGAACCCGGGTGACCTTCTACGGGGATACCTTGGCAAGAATGATCGCTTGTGAGTGGGAAATGCCACGTTAAACAATCAACCAACACTTCACGAATGGTATCAATATCTGCAAGTGCTCCCATTCCTTCGGTATTACATGCCAACATCTTCTTTTGTGGAGAGATTACAAAATTATGCTGAGAGAACAATTGAAAGCGAGAAATCTGTGGTTGAGTCAGCGGATGATTCCACATATGAGTATTCATCGCCGGGGCAATGATAAACGGACGATTGCTGTCCCATGCTCGTGCAACCGACGTGAGTAGATTATCACACAACCCATTTGACAGCTTAGCAAGAGTATTGGCAGAACACGGAGCAATCACAAAAGCACTTGCCTTGTCTCGCAACGTGATGTGGAGGACTTCATCATTCTTCTGCCAATGATTTGTGGAATGTCCATTTCGACGCCATGTCCACTCGTTCTCGTCAGTGTATAGAAATCCTCCCTGTTTTTCCAATGCATCGCAGAGGGAGGACATGCCGATAAAATGTTCTGAACTTTCGGTGAGAATGACATCCACAATAGCAACTTTGCTCAACTCTTCAATGAGTTTCACATACAAAACGGATGCTACACTGCCAGTCAATCCTAAGAGTATTCGTCGTTTCATATTTTCACGATATGCTCGGCAACCATTCGTGCCAAGTAGTTCGGATCGTCTGGAGCGGAATTGAGCGAGACTGGATTGCCACTTGGATAGACCAAGTGAACTCGGTGCTTGTTCTCTTTCATGTCTTGAAGGTCATTGGCAACAATCATATCACAATGATTGTCGGCAATACTTCTCTTGGCAGCATCCAAGAGTTCATAGTCTTTACTTCCGACCAACAATTTGAATCCAACCAATTTGGTAGTTGGCATCCACTCCTTGATGAAGTAAATCAATTTTGGCAACTGTTCCAAAACAATTTTGTAGTCATTATTGGAACGCATCTTGCCATCCACGAAATTGGCAACGCCGTAGTCACTGACCGCAGCGGCAAGAACAACCACATCAGGTTGCCAAATCTTGATAAGACGTTCCAAGCGTTCTTTGTATTCCGCAAAGGTGGTGTAGTCCATCTCCTTGTAATGATTGAGAAGTTGAACCTTACTCGTCATCTCATCAATGATGCGTGTGTGGATAGTTGCCCATGCAGATATATCTCCTGCGTTATATCCGTCAGCCAAATCAATCTCAAACTTGAAAGGAGACCTAGACTCTTTCGCTTTGAAGAAGTAAACGTCTTGATTAAGTTTCAAGAGTTCGGTTGCAATTTTGCTACCAAATGTTCCTCGGGACATGTTTGTGATGTCCCGCACTCGGTCAATGGGAACTTTCGTTCCGCCTGATGTAACTAGAATTTTCATAACCTATTTCTTTATCCCACACCATCCGAAATAACTGTGCCAATCTTACTGCTCCGAGGCGTCGGTGTTTTCTAAACACTCGGACAAACGAATTGATGATTATTTGTTCACGTAGTTTGCTCATAGTGCCTTTTCGTTGCGTTTTCGCATCAAATCCTGTTCCACTAAACTCATTTTGCTCCAATGCTCATCCATCCGATCACGAACATCATCCGCTTGCTTCATGTCGCCCTGACCACTCATAATGAAATGAAGCAGTTGTTCATTGAGTGCGGCATATTCATCAAAGTGATTCATACAGTAAAGGGGTCGGATAACCAGTTATCTGAAAACATTTCAACATCTTTGTCAACACGGTTGGCATCAATTACCAGTAGCACTAAAAAAGTTGAGGAATCAATGTGGCAGGAATGCTCAACTTTTCCAACTTCCATACCATACCCACCTTCCTTCTTGTCGCCCCGAGGATGCACCCGCCAAATTGTCACTCCTTTGGGAACTTCGTATCCGAACCCCGTGAACATGGCGATGATTTCTGCCTTGGTATGAGTCTTGGATTTCCATTTCTCATATTTGCGCTTTCTGATCAGGTCTTCAACCTCCATTTCGAGTTCTTCAAGTTCGTGGAGTTTTAGGTTTGAGATGTCCATAAATAAGTTTCAGCTTTTCTCGGCGGGTCAGTTGTTTTATCCGATACTCCCGCCGCATGGCATCGGTCTTGGTGTCATACTCTTCTAAATACACCACTTCCACCGGCAAACGTGAACGAGTGTACTTGGCACCTTTACCGCTGTTGTGCTTGGCACAACGTTTCACAATGTCGGTAGTGTAACCCGTATAGAGCGTTTTGTCAACACATTTCAGGATATAGACAAAATGATTCACCTTCCCTTATCCAATCTTCGGAGTTGTCGTATTCTCTGCTTATGCACGAATTCACGGATCCATTGTAGATAAAGAGAATGCTGAATAATTGAGTGTGTGTAAGTCATGAGTACTTTCGCTTGTCACGGTATTTGCCGGGGTCGGACTTGAACAATGCAGTAGCGGGTTGTTTCCGTCTCCACTTCAAAAACTTCTGAAATCCTTCATTCGCCAATATAGACTCCACCGAATTGAATACATCACGGAGTTCGTTGTGCGTCCATGTTTTGTGAATGTAAGACTCACAAGTCTCACATGTTGGAACTATAGTTGTCCCGCCCTTGGATTTTGGAATGACATGATGTCCACGGGTGAGTGTTGTCATGCCGCAGAACTCACACTTGTTTATTTCCGCCGCCATATCAGTAAAAGAATCCTGTCAGAACATCCGTTGTCCACCACGCTTCTTTATCACGCTTACGAAGTTCCTTCACTCGTGAATCGGCAGACTCTTCCGTGCCACAGGTTCGCTCATAAATGATGCTACGTCCATTTCTATACCAAACGTAATAGTGTGTCATACTTTCCGTCGTGCAATGTTTTTTGCTGTTCCAGATTTCTCTCTACCGGGACGAACCCATGCAATGTCGTAATCACTTGCCTTGGTCATTGCTTCATCACGTTCGGTATCAGATTTGAATCCGCCACGAGTTTTGAATTCGGCGGCATTGTTGCGGGGATGCTCAAACATATGATAAACCGTGACGAGTTCATAGACGTTGTTACCAATAGATTTGATGTATTCTTGTGCCATCGCATCTGCACCCTTGGCATCGCCTACGACCATCTTGTTACCATGAAACACAGCGGCGTCAATGAATGGTTTATAATGCTCGTCAAACTCTTCAGGAGTAAGGTCGAGATGTCCGCTTATAAATGCAATCATAAGGACAGACTATCACATCAACCCCGAATTGTCAACTGCGTTTTTTACGTTTTTTTGGAGGTTTGATGATTCGGCGGTATCCAAGTCGCCACAGAAGGTTGGCGATGGTTGTTCCTGCTCTAAGAATCCATCTCTCTCTTTTTCGTGGTAGGAGTTCGTGAAGAGCTTCATGAATAAGAGTATCCATGTAGTCCTTTTTTGTTTGGCGGGGATCGATTTCTATCTTGCGAATTTTGAGTGTTGGCCAGCATCTCCCAACACAATTGTCCGTGTCGGCGATGGGACGATTATAGACCTTGAAATTGAGCGGGTCTTTGGCAGAAGTTCTCGGTTTAGCAATTCTTTTAGGTTTCACTTCAGTACAAGTTTAAGGATGGTTGTCGTCAATCCATATGCTTGTTCTGTGGTGAATCCTTTCTTTTGAAACTCTTCAAATAGTTCCCGAATAGCTGGCACGTCCCGAATGATATTATCAATCGTTGGTTTGGTTAGCTTTTTGAGTTTCATACACATACATAGTTATTATAAAATACCATTGCCTGACAAATACATGCATTATTATAACAAAAAAGGCGCACCATTGGTGCGCCTTCGGTTGAAGTGAGATATTTACGGGACAAATTGAATTGTAGGAGGACCATTCGTAATTGCCTTATAAAAGGCGTAGTAGTTGGTGATATTTGCGCCACCGGACAATTCGGGAGACTTGTAGGTGATTATATCCTTATGTGCCCCGCCCGTAATTGTATAAGTGACATTTGGGGCGGTTCCAACCAATGTTCCGTTTGTTGGTCCATTTACCAACACAAATCCTGTGAAGTTTGCGGTACCTGCATCATGCAGCGTTATTACTGTAGGACGACCAAGACCATTGACGTAGATGAGTTCTCCACGAATTTTGTTGGATGGGTCGCTTTCCAATCCAAGCGCATCTTTTGCCGTGACGTAAACCTCATACGCCGTGGCGGGCGATACTGCAAACGCAGCATTGGTCGAGAGACGACCAACAACATTCGTTACTGAAAAGCTTGCAGCGGCGACGGTCTTGTAATAGAGACCATAACTCACCACATTTGTTTCTTGATTTGGATCCCATTGAACCTTCATGAAGGTTTGAGCAGTCGCAGCTAATGCGAAGACCGATAGGAGACTTACGAGTAGTAGTTTTTTCATAAATTTGTTTATCAGAAAAACGGGTGAGAGACTGGTGGCCTCCCACCCGTTAGTTAGGGGCATAGCTTATGGCTAACCCTCCACCAAATGCGGATTTGACTCCGCAAACCGTTTAGAACACGAAACGCAGACCACCTTGGACGGACACCGCACCTTGTCCCATATTTGAGAACTCATAGTTGCGATATTGACCTTCGGCATAAACGCCCCACTTCTTATTGAGGCGGAACTCTGCACCGGCCTTACCAATGTAAGCCCAGCTCTGTTCATCATTCCAATTGTAAACACCACCGACGCCAATATAAGGCGAGATGTTTTTCAGAATGGCAACATCTTTGGAGAGAGGCAAGCGGAATAGCAATCCTACCTGAACCTCGTCAACACTCACACCCTTCGTTTGATAGAAGGGAACGTTTGCTTCAATACCAACGTTGCGCCAAGGGAAATAAAATGCCCCGGCAGTCAGATTGAAGTTGTATGGCTGGCCAAACAGGTTTTTGCCATTAACCTGATTTGCTGCTCCGACATCATATCCAGAACTGAGACTCAGACCGAATTCCTTTGCGTTGAACAAAGATGTGTCAGGAGTTGCCACCGTCTGAACTGCAACGGGTGCGGTTGATGTTGCCTTGACAGCAGTATCAGCAGCAAACGCCGAAGTTGTAAGTGTGATGGCAATAAGAATGCCAGCGATGATTTGTGTGATTTTCTTCATAGTTTAGTTTGATTTATTTGGCCGCACAACTGTAGTGCTCCATTAGACGATAACTATACCTGAGATGAAGAAACAAGTCAAGAAGATTTTAGACTTATTATAGAAAGTGGTAGCGGCGAGGAGATTCGAACTCCCAAGACCAACGAATTTTAAGTTCGTCGTTTCTTCCAATTTCACTTTCGGCCACGCCGCCGTGAGTATAAATAGCAATCGTCAAAGAGAATATCCCGCCTGCTTGAATAAATCCAAAGCAATGGCATACTTCTTGCGAGCATGTTCACTCGGAGCATCATTGATATTATCGTTAATGTCCGTAAGTTTTACTCTAATTGCATCCTTATTGGTGAGGATTCGCTTCCAATAGACCATGTTCGGTTCATTCTCCCGATGAGTCAGCAAATCAACTGCATCAATGATATAGGATGGAAAACCTTCTTGTTTCAAGTCCTCCAAAGTGATATTTGTGTCTTCCACAACATCGTGGAGAAAGGCAATCGGTTTCAGGCGGTCTTCCACCGCTGCCGCAATCCTCGTCGCATGGACAATTGCCCTAGAACCAGCAGGGAACGCCCGATGCAGAATAGCTTCTGCGGTCTTTATCCAATAATCCAGAGATTCGTCTGCTAGTTTCATATCACGTTGAGTTTATACCATTCAATTGCCTTTGTCAATCCGTTTCTGAGGTCCACTTTAGGTTTCCACCCAAGACCAAGCAACTTGCTTGAGTCCAACATTCTCTTCGGAGTGCCATCTGGCTTGCTGGTATCCCATGCAATATCTCCATCAAACCCAACAATGTTGGCGATCGTTTCCGTCAACTCCTTGATGGTGCAATCTTCCCCGTATCCGATATTGATGATTTCCTCCTTGCTATAATTATTCATCAAGAAGACACAAGCGTCAGCCATATCGTCAACATACAGAAATTCTCTGCGGGCGGAACCAGTACCCCAACAACTCACCGTGCGGATTCCCTGTTCTTTTGCAGTCACGAATCGGCGAATGAGAGCTGGAATAACATGAGAATTGGTAGGATGGAAGTTGTCGCCCTCACCATAGAGGTTTACAGGCATAACCGAGATGTAATCGCACCCATACTGCCGACGATACGCTTGGCACATCTTGATGCCAGCAATCTTTGCCACGGCATACCATTCGTTTGTTGGTTCCAAGGGTCCGGTCAGCAACGACTCTTCTTTGACCGGGACTTCTGCAAACTTTGGATAGATGCAAACACTTCCGAGGAAGCAGAGTTTCTTCACATTGTTCTGCTTACATGCCTCGATGACGTTCGTTTGGATTGCCAAGTTATTATAAATGAACTCGGCGGGGAACTCGTTGTTGGCGTGGATTCCGCCAACCTTGGCAGCGGCAAGGAAAACGTAGTCTGGTCTGTATCCGTGGAACAGACCTTTGACTTGTGCTTGATTGGTCAAGTCTGAATCTGCACGTCCTACAGGAATGATACTTTCATACCCCTGTGCCCGAAGAGTTCTTACAATGGCACTACCAACGAGTCCGTTAGAACCCAACACGGCAATTCTGCTTGTTTTATCCATAGGTCTTTGTAACTGTTTCTTTAATGAGTGGCAAGGTTACTTTTGCCATATCATACAGTGCCGGACGATAATTGTCAACTTTTCTTAATGTCATGATTTCTCGCAGTGCATCATCAAATGAAGCGACCCCCGCTACGGCAAGGGTCGTTGCAGCGACCATCACCGAGCGGGAGCGGCCTTCCTGACAGTGCAATAGCACTCTCTTTCCACTCTTTAGGAGAGAATAGAGTAACAAAACAGCTGCCACGAAAGTCATAGGAGAATTGCCGGGACCATCAAGAAGACCTACCTTGTGTCTCCATTTGAATCCGTCTTTAATGTCAAAATCAATCGCCACGCACAACACAGCATCAAAAATCTTGTTATCCGCTTGGATTGAATCTTCGGCACCGCCGATAAATAGTTCGGGTGTAATTTGAGTTATCATACACGCCCATTTGTTGTCAGTTCTAACCATCTTGATGAAATCATTTCGGCATAGTGAATGGGATCTAACCCATAGTTGCCGAGACAAATACCATCGTTGATTTCAACCAGAGCGGGCGTCTCGCCTATCATTCCAACATCCAATCCATAGGCAATTGGTGCCGAAGGTTTGTATGCTTTAACCATGTCCTTTAGAACAGTGAGTGGTGGGGTATTTTGATACCCATCATCTTCTTCGCTGAAATAATGTTTCACCGCCACAATCTCGTGCTCATGGACATACACTCTGAACTCGGATTCAAACTTGACCATATCACAGACGAAAACTTCATGTGTCTCATCCAATTTTCCAGTTCGGATTGTATCAAGAATGGTATTCAAAACTGCTCCGGTGAACTGCTTCTGGATGACAGGTTTGACGAATTTATGTCCTTGAAGTGCCTCGTCTTTTACATCCACCCATTTGGCACGTTTTACACTTCGATGCATATATGGCATCAGTTCATCAGGATATGGATTGATACCTACGTAGTCCCATCCAAACACTCGCTTGATGATTTTGCGGCAGGAACCAACGCCCGCAAACACGGGAGTCTCTTCAGTAACTTCAATCATCGCCTCTTGGTCTTCTTCAAATTTGACAACTTCATAACCAGTTTCATCAAACCCTTTCCACGCAACGTAATAATTTACATCGGGGAAGTTACCTTTTCTTACTTTTACGTATGCTTTCATTGTGGCCTTTCAAGTTTTAACCAATGGGTTACAATCAACCCATCAATAATGTATCTACCATCCGGGTCTGGTTTAGATTCTGCTACATCGTTGATGAACATAACCTCGTATCTCAAAGTAAAGTTAACGGCATCATATCCAAATACTAAAACAGATGATGCTCCCGAACAATCGTGAGTATTCCAATACCACTCAGGTATTGCTGTCGGCAGACTCGTTTTGATGTTAACCCATTTCATATAAAGATAGTTTTCTAAATCCCGAACCCTCCATCTTCTTATTGTAAGAGACGGTGAAGGTTTCATGATAGACCCTTCTGATGGCGTCTATGCCATTCTCATTGATGTCTCGGGTTCCGATCCCCGCAAAATCTTTGGTGAGAACTGGGTCAAAGGTGTGAGAAAATGATTTGAAGGTGGTAATATATTCCGTCCACAGATTATTCTCTTGGTCAAAGACAAACACAATCTTGTCGTTGTCAATGGCCATCTGGACTGCCCATCCCGTTCCTCCCGAAACTCTTCCATCTACATCAAACTTTCCGATGGCAAATACAACAGTGGAGTTCTTCACCTGAAACCAGTTGCGAGCAAGAAGAGAACGAGCATATGTGGAAGAAAGACTTTCAACATTCCTTTTCAAAGTCTTGTCCGCAATCAATACGTGCTTCCATCCTTCATCCAATTCTTTACCCATCAAAATGAAAGGATTTTTGCCCTCTTGAACGTGTCCGTGGAAAGAATATGCTATGGTCTTAACATCATATTTCTCACCCTCTCGTTCCCACTCCATGTCGGCACCGGGACATCCTCCACTATGACAGGTGTAGTTCATAATCCCTTTACTGCAAGTTCCAAAACCTCTCCGCAATTGTCACGAATGACCAAATCTGCTTTGCTGTCATATGGAGTCTCGCCCTGATTGATAATGACCAACTTTGCTTCCACAGGAATCTCGTCCACAAGGCGAGCAGCGGGTTGAACCATAAGGGATGACCCTATGGCAATCATAAGGTCACACTTCTTCGCTTCAAAAAATGCTTTGTCATAAACCTCGTCATTCAACCATTCATCAAAGAGAACAACGTCGGGACGAATGAATGACATACCACAGCGGCACATGGGTTTCTCTTCTGCCTCAAGCTTGGAGAGGAAGTCCTCATAGGTATATCTTTCTCCACACTCAATGTTGCAGCGAAACTTTGAACCATTACCATGCAGTTCCATTACATTGGTGCTTCCCGCCTTGTTGTGGAGGTTGTCAATGTTCTGCGAGATGATTCCCTTGAGTTTGCCCATGTCTTCCAACTTCTTGAGGGCAAGGTGTGCCCGATTGGGTTCTTTGTCCACCATTCGCATCAGACGTTCTTTGTAGAACTTCAATACGAGGTTGGGTTTGGTACGAAGTGTCTTACGAGTCAGAATTGACTCGGGATTCATGCCCGCAAAGTCTCCACTTGTGTACAGACCATTGCTGGAACGGAAATCAGGTATTCCACTCTCGGTTGAAATGCCTGCTCCTGTGAAAGCGAGGGCATACTTGGATTCTCTCAACAACTCTATTAGGTTCATAACTTAGGTGTGATATACTGGAAACTGGTCCATTCGTTCTCTCATTTTCTTAATGAGAGTTTCCAGATACTTATCATAATCCGTTTCCACATAGTCTATTTTGGATTTGTTTACACATATCTTATCCTTCAATACTCCTTGAAGAAAATCATACTCAGATGGTGTCAGAGTCAAATCATCATTTTCTATGGACTCTATTTCAATCTCGGTGAATCTAGGAAACAAGGACTTCGCAATGGGCAATGCATTCTCAGTGGTAACAGATGCTCCCTTAATGACAAACATACTCTTAAACCGATACCCACCTTCGTTTCGGAACGTATGGGAGAATCTCACGGAGAAATTCTGAATGAGATTCTCCGTGCCATTAAAACTTACTGGAGGTTTCATACTTCATCCTGTCTCTTAACATAACACGGCACACGATCGAAGTCAAGGTTGTATTTCTTGCACAAGTCATTGGCTTTGCGATAGGCAAGAAATGCTTCCTTCTCGTTCGTGCTGGTTGCCAACGCCTTCAACTTTTTGATAAGATTGAACGTGTCTAATGTGATGTTGCCATATAGATAGTTAACCATATCCGGCGTGTCCTTCAACTTCACTTCATCTTCTTGTGCCCGTGTCAGTTTTTCTTTTTGGAATTGTTGATTTATCTCTTGGCGTTTTGGATCACTTCTGGTCCCTTCACGCACCGATTTCTGCATTTCACTGAGCAATGCATCCACGTCTTCCATAGTTGTTTCATCTTCGGTGTGATTGACTTGATGAGATTTTATGAGTTGCTCATTGATTTGGTTACGGCGTTCATATAGTTTTCGATCTCCACCTTCCGATTCTCGTAACATGAAGTAGAGCAAGTTGAGAATAGGTGTATAAACCGTAGGCACAAACTTGCCATATTCCGCCATTATATCCTCTTCACTCTTTCCCCGAGCCGCACCTTCTGTCAATAATAGAGCACGCCTCTCGGTTCCTTCCAAGATTTCTTGTTGATACTTTTGTCCGTAATCGTCCGCAGCACATAAGAGATTCGCTTTATCCTCTTTGATTTCTTGGACTTTTTTGGAGATACGCTTCCCGAAATCGGGATCGTCACGCATTATACTCATCAAACTCAAACTCATAATTATTAGGTTGTCATTTCCGACAGTCGGAAACGTAGTTTGTAATCTTGTTCATCTACACCCTCCATAGGGTTGCAGAACTTGGACCATTTCTCTGGTGGTGAACTGACAATGCCAATGATACCACCGACGATAGCGCAGTTTGTATCCACATCACCAAACGCCATTGATGTTTCAATGATGGATTTTTCATACATTTCGGGAACTTGGTATTGGGTTAACGCTTTGATTGTTAACCAACAACAGAGCGGAACCGTATCTTGACATGTAACATGTGTTCCATTGCCGAGAATCTCAATTGCCTTTCCGATAGGAGTTTCCAGCGGCAATTCTTTTGCCCTGAGAATTCCATCACGAACTTGACCTTCTGGAATATTTGCAAGTGTCTCATTGAAAAGAACTTCAGGAGTTGAACATCCTTTCCACTTTTCATAGATGGAGAGTAAATAAGAGCTATCTTGCTCCATTTTAGTGACGGTATATGCCAGAGATGTAATGGCGATAGAACCGGCAATTCCTTCTGGATGACAATGGGTGACTTGTGCTTGAAGTGCTGCTTCCACAATTAGTCGGGCCGGTGTCATTCCATCAAACGAAGCAAGATAAGCTCCAAGAGGGGCGACTCGCATAGCGGAACCGTTGCCACAAGAACCAACCTTCTCTTTTCCAATCTGTTCTTGTTTTTGTTTTTGAAGGGCGGTTGTTACGCCGCTCATGGCATCTTTGAACCCTTTGCCTTTAGATAGACTATCAACCAAACTATCAATATGAGAAGGCATACCTTCAGACTTCTTGATGATTTTGTTTGCATCTTTCCACGAGACACCTTCATAGATGTCACGGAGTACTTTGCGAGTGTTTAGACCATATCCATAGATTTCTCCATCGGGGTCACGGTCCATGTAACGAGTGGCAAATTCCATTGCCAATTTATCTTGGTCAATGATGGGAAAGTTTCTAGTACCAGAATTCTTCAGGTGGTTATACAGAACGATTGCTTCTTCTGTATCATCCGAGTAAACGAATTGTTTATTGAACTTGTCCAGCTGACCGCCGAACTTAACCATACCCGATTCTAGGGCTTTAAGGATGTCGTGGACGTAGTAGAGCTGACCTAAGTTTCCGATACAATCTCCTACCCAGACTCCATTCAAGGACTGTCTTGCATAATCTTTCATAGCTAACCTTTTTGTGTGTGTTTGTTGCGTGTAGCATAACTTGTTCCGCCTTGAAAGATTCAATATCTTGTCGGATTTGTTCTTCCAACAGTTTTATCTTCTCTTCTTGACGGACCTTTTGTTTTTTCAATACCTGTAGGGTTTTCCTATCATGGCATTGACTGGCATCTACTCTCGGATTTCTTGGGGCAGACCAATCTTTCATATCAGTCTCAATTTCCTCAATAGTCCGACATATAGACTTATGAACAGTCTTCAACTTTTCCAAATCACTCAACCGATTCAACTTGGTCAAAATTTCGCCACGCTGAAACGGGAAGACTGGAACAGTTGTTTCTTGCTCTTCCATATTATCGCTTGTTCTCGACAAACGTATAAAATTGTTTCGCCAACTGAAGAACGTCTTCGGGGCGAGTATATTTTGAGGAAACGTGTTCTCCACGAGTCCAGTCAATTGCCATTTGAAGAACGTCGGCACGAATTTCATATGCATTTCTGCCAGCAACCGCCTGCCGCTTCTGAAATGGCTCTTCATCAACATTTTGCTTGGGTGAAGATTCCTTGGCAGGATGTCCAAGTATGGTCCGAATGGTACGCTTATCAACGAAAATCTTTCCGCCGACTTTAACTACATCTCCATCATCCTCAACTGGAACGACATTAACCCCGTCTTGGGCAATATCACTCGTGCGTGGGTGGGCAACTGTATTGAACATGTTCAGTTTTATGATATCAATGTCTCCGACTTCTGGACCAGTGCGATACGAAAATTGTAGTTGAAAATCTTTATTCTCATCAAATTTCACGGTGAAATTATCCAAGTTCTTATTAACCTTCTCAGGTACTAATGCACGAATAGTTTGTTGGTCAACCAATGGCAAATTGGAAATGTGAGCAGTTGCAGCATCAGGCTTAAGTGATAACATGACGCAGAGTACCGCAGACCCTTCATACGAAAGATACTTTGGATAGTTAGACATTTTCTCCCGACACGTATCAAGCAACTTTTTAGTCTCCACAAAATTCTTCGACTTTTGTGCGGGATAGTCTGGGTTGTTTTTGTTGGCGTCGTCTAAAATTTCTTGAATTTTTGGTTTGGTTGTCATTTCGGGTCTCAATTCTTTCAGTACTGGGTCGAGGTTTGTAACATACTTTGGGGGAGATAAATTGACTGTAAAGGGGTCTTTGGGTCGTGAGAACCACGCATCTGCCGTATCGTATGGATGTTTTCTGGCAAACTCTTCTTGAGCTGCCCGGTCTTCATCGGTGCTTCCTACGCTTTTTATAGCATTGAGGATGTCATCGCCAGTGAGGGGAGTTTTGGTATTGAGTTTCGTCTCAATTACTTTTGCGGGGGAGGGGGAGGGATTTTGTGCATCGTTTCCGCCAAAGCCGATGCCTTCTTCTAATATTGCGCTCATAGTTAACCTTTCCGTGTGTGTATAAAACGACAAAATTGTCGTCTTGTGTATGCAGATACATATTTATTAGAAGGCGAAAACCATTTATTTTAACAGAAATATGATCAAACTCATTGACCTCCTAAATCCCAAAACCATTCTTCTTGAAATGGAGGAGAAGGAACTACCCGAGGAATTCAAGGTATATGATGCCGGTCTCCAATACCTTCGTGACCGTGTGGCGGCAATGAACAAGAAGGCAGCAAAGTACAAAGTTCCATCCATTGACATTGACATCGTTAGTGAAGAAATGGTCAAGGTAATTCATCCAGATCTGAAAAAGATGCAGATGTCACAGCCCATTATCATGCCGCTTGATAAGGGTCTATTGGCCGACCCCAACTCGTGGGTAATGGTCAAGCAATATACGGTTCGTATTGACGGAGAACCCCCTCACATTGACGGATATGAATTCGTTGCCCGCCTTGAACATACTGCCGAGGGGAATTTCGTCTATACCAATCCCAAGTCGTCAGTTAAGAATCTCCCACCTGAGTTCAAAACCATGAATCAGAAGTGTGATATTTGCAATACCAACCGTGACCGTAACGATACCTTCGTCATAAAAATGACTCAGGATGACCCGGTAAGATTCCCGGGCAAGAAGGCTGGAGACATGTTGATTGTCGGAAGAAACTGTCTTGCCAGATTCCTTCCCGGTATTTCCATTGCGGGTCTGATTATGTTCACGAAGATGATTGACAATCTCAAAGATGACATCAAGGCAGCTTCAAACATGGAAGAGAACGATGGACAAAGCAGTGGCGGCGGGAAATACTACGAAGACCCCGACCATCTTTTGAAATTTCTAGTGGCAACATACCTCCACACAGGGTTTTATCTGTCCAAGAAGGCGGCACAGGCGAATTATGAGGCCGGGAATGAACAGAATAGCACTTCAACGCTGAGTCGTGCCTTGGGTGAGATGCGTCCCAACTTGATGCATAACAAGAATCCCGAGAAGACATACCCAATCTACTTCCGCCTCAAAGATGACCCCGCATTTATTTCCAGTGTTGAAAAAATGATGAAAGATTTTGAATCGTGGTTGCCAACCAAGGATTGGGATGCTATGGCAAAGGCCAAACCAGATTTCGCCGACTTCTTTCACAATCTGAAGTTGGTCGCCGCACAAGATTATCTTCGTGGAAATCACTTCGGGTTCTATTCTGCACTATTCCAACTCTTCATTCGTGATCAAAAGGAAGCGGAGAAGAAGGATGTTGCAGCAAAGGAAATAGCAGCACTTCCACCTTCACCCGTCACATTTAATGACACCCTGATTAAGAAACGTCTCCGTGACGTTGCCAAGGAGTCGGAAGTCAAGCGTCTTCATGCCGGGGGATTGGATGACAAGGCAATCAAGAAGGAAATTAAAGGAAAGACGTGGGGATGGGAAGTCACCTGTAAGAAGATTACAGAGTATGAAAAGACTCAGACCTTTGGTTATGGCGATGCCGGTCTTGGATACCGAATCTTTTTCAAAGACGGATTTGGCAACGATTTTCTATGGTTTGCCAGCAACAATCCGGGATTCAACGAGAATGGAAAGTACATTATTGACGGAACAATTACTCGCTTTGAAGCGGTAAACAAGTACACCAATCGTCCACAAACAATTATCAATCGTGTATCCATAGTGAAGGATTATCAAAATCCTGAACAACCACCACAACCATCGGTGGCCCCGGAACCGCCGCATCCACCAGCGGTATGATAAGTCTAAAGGAAATTTTGAGTCAACCCTCTACTGGAAAGG
>Ga0315284_10006876_pt1 | contig 16229 bp, 11 predicted proteins | sample YL17G09_16_MG_FD_203696 | JGI IMG/M metagenome (GOLD analysis project Ga0315284, IMG submission 203696) | Sediment microbial communities from Yellowstone Lake, YNP, Wyoming, USA - YL17G09_16 | ecosystem: Environmental > Aquatic > Freshwater > Lake > Sediment | place: USA: Wyoming | collected... | reverse complement strand
TGCGGCTATGAGGGCGTAATTGGCGTAGGGCGTTCTGAAGGGCCTGACGCTTGTGCGAATGGGCAGCAGCAACATAATGGAATTAGCTCACCTTTGACGCTCAAAAATATGGACGGTTCAAAGCGCTGCATTGTAATGTCCGATTAGCCCGCGGGCAAGGCATAAAAAAACAGGACGACTGGCGCCGTCCTATTCAAGGTGAGATTGAGACGTTAGAGTAAGTTGATTTTTGCCTCGGCAAGGAGCTTGCGAGGCGATACGTTCTATAATTAACCGGCTTTCCCCCCCAGCCGAAATCGTCTAATCAAAGAAAGTATAAAAAAAGAATTCGGCGTTGCCAAACCGGCGGGGAAAAAAACCTTTATTTTTTTCGCCGGCGCTGTTAATCAATTCCGTGAAGAAGTTTATTGTCGGTTTAAGAGGTCAGGCGATATGGACAGCCAAATGTTGAGAGGTCGGCTCAAGTGTATCCGGGACGGAATGGTGCGTCTCAAGGCGGATTGTCTTATCGTGACAAAGCCGGCCAATGTTACCTACGTTACCGGTTTTATGGGCGAGGACAGTTGGGCGGTTGTGCTGCCGAGAGGGGTCATACTTGTTACCGACAGCAGATACAGCGAACAGGCGGCAAGCCAGTGCCGGTTGTGCGGAATAGTCGTGCGCAAGGACGCTATGGCCAAGGCGGTCGCGGGGTTGTTGCGGAATCGACGTGGGATAAAAATGGTAGCGGTGGAGAAATCGACGTCGATAGCCGAGTTTGGAGGGTTGAGGAAGCATTTGCCGTGCCGGGTAAAGGCGGTTGAAAAGGTTGTCGAATCGGCCAGGCGGACAAAAGACGCCGGCGAGATTGCGGCCATTCGTGCCGCCGCGAAAATTGCCGGCCGGGCGTTTGAGCGGGCGCTTCGGCGGGTGCGGGCAGGCCTGACGGAAAACGAGGTGGCTGGAGTTATAGATTTTGAAATCCGCCGCGCAGGCGGGCGAAACTCCTTCGATACAATAGTGGCCTTTGGTCCTAATGCCTCCAGGCCCCACCATCAGCCAACCGCCAGGAAACTTCGCAAAAATGATACGGTTCTGATAGACTTCGGTGTCCGGCACAAGGGATATTGCTGTGACATAACCAGGTGCTTCGCCGTTGGTAAACCAGCCGGATTCTTCAATAAGGTGTATGCCGCGGTAAACGAGGCGCGTTTGGCCGCATTGGCGATGGTCAGGTCAGGCGTCGAAATCAAACGAGTTGACGCCGCAGCAAAAGCGGTGATAAGGAAATATGGTCTGCCTGTTTACGGCCACGGCACAGGCCACGGGTTAGGTCTGGAAGTGCACGAGATGCCTTCGGTGTCAGCTAAATCAGAAGGGATATTGCAGGCGGGCGACGTGATTACCATCGAGCCGGCCGTATATATCCCGGGCCGGCTGGGGCTGCGCATCGAGGATGACGTCCTGGTAACAAAGGGTGGATGCGTTGTGCTGAGCGAGTAAAGGAAAGGAAAAGGGCCGCAAAGGTTAATTTGCAGCCCTTCTATTCGCAATCGGGTTGGTAATGTTCATCTACTCGGCGCCGTAGAGCCACCAGTCCTCGACAAACTGCATCAGGTCAACAAGCGGCGTGACAGAGCCGGTATGGTTCGAGGTCGGCGCCGCTGCACCATCCGTTGCCCGAACTGCAGCCGGTTCGAAGCCACTGATCCGAGAAATTGTCGAATTCCGCGAAGTTCATAATATACGGCGTCAGATAAGGTCCGGTTATAGCCTGCCTTATAATTCCCGGCCCTTCCCAGCCAATCGCAATACTGTCACCGCCGCCGCCTTCCTTGTGTCTTGCCTCAATATAATAACTCTGGCCTACAACCAGCGTTTTTGCGGCAGATTTTTAGTTCATCCAGTTCTGTGCAAACTGAGAAAATTCATAAAAGTCAACATGACAATCCCCGTCCAGATCTATCGCTGATGTAAGCACACAGCTATCCGCCAGCCAGAGCTGCACAAAGACAGACAGGTCATCGATGTCAACCGTTTCGCTGCCGTTAAAATCACCATACAGCCCCTTCAGCCACGGCGACAGGTACTGCCCGTCAATAACCTGCTGCGAAATCCCCGGGCCGGACCAGGCCACGGCAATATTATCCCCGCCGCCGCCTTCCTTATGCAGCACTTCGATATAGTATTTCTGTCCGGCGGTCAAAGCAACCGGCGAGGACTGCTGCGAGGAAAATTTGTTCCACTGACGTGAATTCGTCCAGTCGGGTACATTGGCAATGAGCGCAGCATTTGCCGGCGTGCCGTTCGTACTTAACCGCAATTCGCAGTGATCATCGCCCGCAATCCAGAACGTATAATTACCCGTCGTAGGCGGATACAAATAGCCGCGGATGCGGGTTCCGTAGTTATCCATCAAATTGGTCGGGCCTTCCAGGGTGGTGAGGTAATCGGTAAAGGAAGGACTGTTCGGATAAGCGGCATTCGAAGTCAAATTGGAAACAGCCGTACCGGAGATACCGGTCCAGCGTTCATAAAGGACCGTCCCCAAGGCAGTTACAGGGGTGGTAACGGATGCTTCATTCGAATTACCGGATTGATTCCATGAGGTATCGACCGCCGTTACAACATAATAGTAGGTTTCGTTGCCGGCTGCCGTATCGTCAATATAGTTTGAATCCACTACTACCGCCATAAAGTTCAACTTTGTATAACCGCTGCCGGAGGTTGTCGAACGATAGACGTTATAACCCTGCAAATCTGCTTCGTTGTTATCGTCCCAGTCCAACACAACGTTGAGGCCATCCAGACCCGCCGTCAGCCCCGTTGGCGCCGCCGGTGGCGTGGTATCGCCAGTTCCGGCCGGGATTTTCAGCAGCAGCATACAGCTTGCCGGCAGTGTTGCCGTGAAATTATTGCCAGTGCTAACTGATTGTGGAGGCAGGGAAGAAGAAGCCGTAAACGGATCCGGATGCACAACACCGTTTATGCTGATATCGCCCTTGTCCTGGATATTGATACCGCCGCTAATAATCGAACCGGCCGGTTCAATGAGCCATCGCTGGCCGCTCGACCCGGCTAAAAAACCGGCAATACTGATATCCGCTGTTAAAGTCGCAGTCGGCGAATTATTCACGATAAATACCGTCAGATTGCCGTCTGTATCTTCGGTGGCATACGCTCGAACAAGCGAATTCGAGCTGGATACCTGGACCATATCTCGTCCAAAATAATTGATCAATAGCGGATTGATATACCAAACCGGGTAAACCCTGAAGCTGTCATTGTAGTCCGATATCCAGGGATTGGACACTGTCCATTTATGCTTGGCCATTTCGAGGATATATTGAGCACGAAACATCGCACTTATATAGGCGGAATGACGATTATAGGTGTCGGTGCCTCCGGGGTTCCATTCCGTCATACAATATTCAATCTGACCTACATATTGCGACCCGATGGCATTCTGTACGATGCCGTCAAGGTTGGATGTCCACTGGGCGATGTCATTGATATTACTGCCGAGCAGGGTTGGATTGTACGATGCACCTGAACCAGAGCCGGGGTACGAATGAATAATCAGAAAGTCAGGAATAGCATTTTTTGCGGCAGAAGCCACAAGCGTATCATAAGTCCAGTAGCCCTGATACCAGCCCCACTCCTGCAGCTTGTGCACCGGTTCCGCGACAGCACCGATTTTGATGTTTGGATTAACTGCCTTCATGCCGAGAGAAAAATCGGCTAAATAGTCGCCATAGTAGGTGCCGCTGATTTCAGGAAAATAGCCAACTTCCCACGGCCCGCCAATCTCATTGCCGATTTCCCAGTATTGAGCGCAAACGGGTCTGGCGGTTTGGTCCTGAACCCAGCCAACAGCCGCGTTGACGGCGTTGCCATGGGCCTGTGCCCAATCACAGACGTCATCTGCGGGATTATTATCCTGACACTTGTCATACCACCAGCCGGGGAAATTAACAATCGGCTGAAGCGTGGGAGGAACTTCTTCGCCGGGCTGACTGATAAGAGTCATCAGATACAGATACTCCGCATAGCTGACTTTCCATCCCTGGGAACCGTTCGGGCCTTCGATGTCGCTCCAGAGAACGCCGTTGCCCCACGAGCCGCCGGGGACGCGCAGGTACTTGCACCCCGAGGCCTTCAGCAGATTCGTGTATTCGGGATGAGTGCCGTCCATATGCCAGTCCCAGGACGCTAAATTCGCCCCATACAGCGTCATGGGGATGGTGCGGATTGGCGATGCGGCATCGACTGTGATCGTCACATCGGCGGCGTAAGCCGGCAGGGCGGAACAAAAAATCGCAAATACGACGACCGCAACAAATCCTCTCTTTGAGCTCATCACTGTAACCTCCAAAAACCAAAACGCCTGGAGCCACTTTTTCAGCAAAGGGCCATCGCTGGGCGAGAAGGGGCATGAGGGCAGCAATGATAGAAACAGTTAATCATTGGCATATCCAGCCCACCATATATCTATAGAACTACCACACCCTATACATTATACGCCAACCAGGCCCAAAAAAGAACACCATTTTCTGCTTAACTTCCACCATTTATGGCAGCTCATCTGTTTTTTGCGAGCATCCCTCATAATTGGCTCAAAAAGGGAATTGTTGTATCGTCCCTAAAATCCACCCCGCTTACGGCGGGTAAACTTCGGCGGACAAGTTCCCTCACAATCTTTGGGACGATTGTGCAAATAGCCGTATTGATAATTGCCGGGTGATGGGTTATTATCAGGGGCTGCTAATTTATAATCAGGGAAGAATCTATGCGAAAGTTCGGGATAGGAACGGCTGTAATAGCGGTGGTTCTGATGTGGCTGGCTTTGCCTGTGCAGCGAATGGGAGTTTGTGCCGAGACGTGGCGGCTGGGCGAAGGCGGCCAGTGGCAGCAGGCGACAGGCAACAAACAGGAGGAGTTTCTGTTGCGGGTGGCCCAGATAAAGAAGCTTGTTGATGCGGGGCAGCCGAGTAAGGTTCGCAAGGCCGCAAAACAACTCAAGGCGGATTTCCCGGAGATTGCCGGAAAAGATATCGATTCCTTCATTGAGGCCGAGGTACTGTTGGCGCGGGGCAAATTGACCAAGGCGGTAAAGCAATACGAAAAATTTTTGGATGATTATCCCGGCAGTTCCCTGCGTGATGCTGCATTAGAAAGAGAGTTTGAGGTAGGGACGGAGTTTCTGGGTGGACGGAAAAAGACAATTCTGATATTCAGGGTTCGCGGCTACGATGACGGCGTGAAGATAATGGAGAAGATAAGCGACCGCGCGGGTAGCGCTGATATCGCCAAGAGGGCTTCATTGGCCGTGGCGCAGAGCTACGAGAAACGCCGTAAGTACGATGAGGCGTATCTTAAATGGTCGGAAATCTCGACTCGCTGGCCTACCGGAGAAACGGGGAAGGACGCCCTGCTCGCAATGGCCAGGACAAAGTATGCGGTCTTTCGGGGACCAGCATACGACGGGTCCGGCCTGATTAGCGCGAAGAGCTATTATGAGAATTTCAAGCTGCGCTATCCGGAGGAGGCACAGAAACTGCGGGTGGATGAGATTTTATCGCGGATAGGCGAGCAGTTGGCCGAAAAAAACCTGCAGATAGCCAAATACTACAGCAGAACCGGCAGCACGGGGCCGGCCAATATGTATTATCAAATGGTTGTTGACAACTGGCCGCAAAGCAAGGCGGCGCAGACGGCAAAGGAAAAGCTGAATCAGAAATAGAAAACAGATGACGGAGCACAGAGGACAGATGGCGGAGCACAGAGGACAGATGATTGACCGTCTGTCTTCTATTCTTTGTCTTCTGTCTTCATTGTGTATCTTGCTGGCCGGCTGCGCCGGATACAGTAATGCGTCGCTGTATCCGCAGGGGGTGGGAACCGTTTACGTGGAGATGTTCGACAACCAGAGTTTCCGGCGCGGGATAGAATATGAGTTGACCGATGCGCTGGCCAAGCGAATCGAGTTGCAGACGCCTTATAAGATTGTTACCAGCCGGGACCGCGCCGATACCGTGATAAGCGGGCAGATTGTGCAGGCCAACGAGTCGGTTTTGACTACCGAGCGTCAGATAGGCAGGGCATTAGAAAAGAATGTTGAGCTGCGGGCAGTGGTCAGTTGGAAGAACCTGCGGACGGGGGAGCTTTTGATTGATAATAAGACGGTAATCGCATCAGCCAGCTACTCGGAGTGGCAAAACCAGGGGTTCGCTTATGGCTCGACGCTTGCGGCAAACTCGCTTGCTGAGCGAATCGTAGAACAGATGGAGACCGGATGGTAACCACCAGGCCTCAAAGACGCGAAGTAAAAAGTTAAAAGTGAAAAATTAAAAAGGAATTTTGTGTCTTGGTGTTTTAGTGGTAAGGTTGATATGGGCGAGAATCGAAACAAGAAACGCGGTGTAAGGGGCAGGTTCGAGGAGAAAGGGATTCCCGGTAAAGGCCCGGCGGCATATCGACGCGGGCCGTTCAACCTGCTTTTGCTTGGCATAGTGATATTCACGGTAATGGTCCTGCTGCAGCAGTGGCAGCAGCGCGTCGAGACGCTCAGATACGACGAGTTTGTGACGCACCTTCAGGCCAGGCATATTGAGGAGGTCATAGTCGGGGACACGGATATTCGCGGCGAGTTTAACCAGGCGGGAGCGGAAAGCCAGGGCAAGAAAGGCGAGAAATCCTTCGTGGTCGATTACAAGCCGGAGATTGTCCGCGAGCAGCTTGACAAGATGCTGCAGGAGAACGGCGTGAAATACCGGTATGCAAAAGAGCACGTCCTGCTGTGGAATCTGGTCGGTATGATGTTTCCCCTGGTCCTTGTGGGCCTGTTTTTGTACCTGATGTTTGCGCGGAATCTTCGCAGCGGAGCAGGCGGGATGCTGATGTCGTTTGGCCGAAGCAAACACCGGCTGCACGACAAAGAGCGAGTCAAAATCACTTTTGAGGACGTTGCCGGGATAGATGAGGCCAAGGAGGAGGTGGCGGAGATAATAGAATTTTTGAGAAATCCCAAGAAGTTCCAGCGTCTGGGTGGGCGGATACCTCGCGGGGTTTTGCTTGTCGGGCCGCCCGGATGCGGCAAGACGCTGCTTGCCAAGGCGATTGCGGGCGAGGCCGACGTCCCGTTTTTCAGCATTTCCGGCAGCGACTTTGTCGAGATGTTCGTCGGGGTTGGCGCATCGCGCGTGCGCGATTTGTTCAAGCAGGCCAAGGATAGCTCACCGTGCATAATATTCCTCGATGAGATTGACGCGGTGGGGCGCAGACGCAGCGCGAGTTTCGCCGGCGGCGGGCACGACGAGCGAGAGCAAACGCTCAATGCCATACTGGTTGAGATGGACGGGTTTGATACGGATGACCAGGTGATTGTGATGGCGGCCACGAACCGTTCGGACATATTGGATAACGCATTGACGAGGCCTGGCCGGTTCGACAGACAGGTGGTGGTGCATTTGCCTGACCTGAAGGGCCGGCTGGAGATATTGAGGGTCCACGCCAAAAAGGTTAAGCTCGGCCCCGGCGCGGGCCTGGAACGGCTGGCTCGCGGCACACCTATGTTCAGCGGGGCTGATTTGGCGGCGATTATCAACGAGGCGGCCTTAGCGGCGACAATGGCCAACAAGGATTTCATTGAGATGGCCGACCTCGAGGAAGCCAGAGACAAGGTGCGCTGGGGACGCGCCAAGAAAAGCGGGGTCATCGACCAGAAGGAAAGGGAGATAACCGCCTTCCACGAGGCAGGGCATACGCTTGTGCAGTCAATGTTGAAAGATGCCGACCCGCTGCACAAAGTCAGCATCATTCCGAGAGGGCCGATGGGCGGGGCGACTTTTGCGCTGCCCGAAAAGGACAGGACGCTATTTACAAAGAGATATTGTATGGCGCTGTTGCAGGTCTGCTTCGGGGGCAGAATTGCCGAGGAAATGTTCTGTGATGACATATCCAGCGGGGCACAGTCTGATATACAGCAGGCGACCCGGATAGCCAAACAAATGGTGCTGTCCTGGGGGATGAGCGAGCGTCTTGGGCCTATCAGTTACGAGCCGGATTCCGGGCTTAATGACGCGTATTACGTGCTGCCGGGGGAGAAAGAGTATTCGGAGAAAACGGCGGAGACCATAGACAGCGAGGTCAAGCTGATAACCGACGAGGCGTTCAACAAAGCCAGAGAGCTGATTGAGGCCAACAAGGACAAGCTCGAGCAGATAGCAAAGGCGCTTTTGAAATACGAGACGCTTGATGCGGATGATGTAAAGATAATTCTGGAAGGGGGGGTTTTGGACAAGCCGACGGTGTCGGATTTGCTGGCTGCGGAGCAGGCCAAGGGCAAAGAATCAGAAGAAAAACCGGCCAAAGACAAACCCTTCGACGTTGCTCAGGGCAGGCAATAACACCTTCTGATTTTCAATTTACCATTTACCATTTTCGATAGTTCAAGTTGAAAATTGCAAATCGAAAATCAATTATGAGCGGTAAAATCGGCAGCATAGCAGCGGTGTTTGTCATAATCACGGCTCAGGCGTTTGCCGCCGATGAACCACAACGGCGAAAGGTTGACGTTGTCAGCTTCTGGGCGGAGCAGCAATTTGACGCGGTTGCGCCTGCCGGCAAAAGCGCGATAGCCGTTCACTTTGAACTGGATAGGGACTGGCACTTTTACGCCTCCGCCAGGACGGCCCCCGGTGGTATGAACCTCAAACTTGACCCAAACCAGCACCAGGCAGGCGTCCTGAAATTTGATAAGCCGATATGGCCAAAATCGGAATTATATTATGATGAGGCGCTGGGGAAAAAGTTAGACGTCTTCAGCGACAAATTCACCGCTTATCTGCCGTTTAGCGTGTCAACCGACGCGCTTGCGACCTACGGCCAGTTAGTCGTCGTTGTCGATATCGCAATAGAAGGGGCGGTATGTTCTCAAACGCAATGCCGTGTGCCGAATTTCGGAAGCATAAATACGTCTGTAAAGATAGCCGGCGACGCCAATGGTCAGCAACCGAAATTTACATTGCCCGAAGTTGGGGCCCGGCCAAAAGTTACAAGCGGTTTTGCGGGGCAATGGGCGAGCTACTCGGTTTGGGCGGCCCTTGTCCTGGCGTTTGTGGCCGGTCTATCGCTGAACATTATGCCCTGCGTTTGGCCGGTATTGCCCATAATCGTAATGCGGCTGGTTGAACAGGCAAAGCGGGGCAAAGCGGCATCGTTTGCGATGGGGCTGGCATTCTGTGCGGGCGTATTACTTTTCTTTGCGTGCCTGGCTGGGGCGAATATCATTTTGCAGGTCTTCTACGGAGAGGTTTTGCAGTGGGGCGACCAGTTCCGCAATCCGGGTTTTGTCGCGGCGATGGCGATGTTTTTGGTCGTGCTGGCGTTGTTTATGTTCGGGGTATTCACGGTAAGTGTGCCGAGTTCGATAGCCGCCAAAAGCGGTTCGGGCAAAGGACTCGGTGGCGCGGTGGGTATGGGATTTCTCGCGGCGATACTGAGCACACCGTGCAGCTTCGGGATATTGGCGGCGGCGTTCGCCTGGGCGCAGGCCCAGCCGTTAGGTCTGGCCACGTTGGCGATAATGATAATCGGGGTTGGTATGGCAGCGCCATACGCGGTATTGACTGGCGTCCCTTCGCTGCTGAAAAAAACGCCGAAGCCCGGACGCTGGATGGAGCTGTTCAAGCAGACCATCGGTTTTGTGCTCCTTGTTATCGCGGTCAAACTAATAGCCGCCCTGCCGGGAGAGCGCAGAATGGGCGTGCTTTATTTTGCGCTTGTGCTCAGTTTCAGCGTCTGGATGTGGGGCAGTTGGGTTGGCTACGAGACCACGGTCTTGCGCAGGTGGTTTGTCAGGGCCATCGCGGTTGCGCTGGCGGTTGCGGCGGGATTTGCATTTCTGCCGGGACCGAAGCCGTCGCTTGTGGATTGGCAGAAATATGATGCGACAGCGATAGATTCGGCGCTGGCCGCAAACAAACCCGTTCTGATAAAGTTTACCGCCGACTGGTGCCTTAGCTGTCAGGTGGTCGAAAAGACCGTGTATTCACGCAGGGATATTGCGGGATTGATAAAGCAAAAGGGGATTGTGGCGGTTAAGGCGGACACTACGTTGAAGGACTATCCGGCCACGATTGCCCTCAAAGAGCTCTACAATGAGCCGGGCGTTCCGGTGAGCATATTGATTGTGCCGGGAAAAAGCGAGCCCCGGCGTTGGCGCGGGCTGGCATTCGGGGATGAATTGAAGACGGCCTTGGGAAAATTGCCTGCGAAAGCAATCTCGGAAAACTGATTGAGCAACGTATCAGGCCTTTGCCAATTGGCCGACCGAGAGAAAACAAAAAGAACGTAGTTAAGATGGAGAATTAAAATAGGTGACTGTCCCTAGTTTCTCAATCTGTGAGGATGTGCCAAGAAGTAAAAGGAAAAAAATTCTCGTTGCTTCAATTGTGGTCGTTGTAATAGTTGTAGCCCTTGTACTCTTTTTGCCTGCAACGGGTCGCCCAACACCCAGTATGGCTATGAGTATACGTTGCGACTCTCTAACCGATTGGTATGAATTTGTGAATTCTTACATAAGCGAGAACAATCAAGTCCCTTTATCACTTATTGAAGTTTGTCAAGCTGCGCATAGAAAAGGTCAACGTCCCTTTCCACCAGGAGGAGGCCTGGTAAATGATGGATTTCCTAAAGAGTATACGATAAAAGAATTGAATGATCCCAAGGGTTTCCATGAATTGTATACGGTGGATTTATTGAAAGATCCCAACCGATTTGAAAAAGAGGTTCCATACGGTCTTTTCGTAAGGAATAAGGGTTGGTTTATCAGAGAGCTCCGGCCAGGGAAAATATATAAGAAGATGCTAATGATAGACCAGGGTGGGCGAATCTATGAGATACAAGAGTTGCCGAGAGAGAAGTACAGCCGTCCATGAGCCGCTGTGCGCACGCTGGGAAAGCAGGTATTACTACGGACCGGGCACTTGCCATCCGTCTGGCGGATTGTAATAAGTCCTTTATCTGCTCTATGGAAAAAACCAGGCGTTCTCCAGCCGGGGAACCGCTATGGAGCAAGAAACTTCCTATCCTCGCATGGATTTATTTTGATTTTTCTCTGCGGTCTCGGCGTTTTCAGCGGTAAAATGTCGTATCTTATGGCAAAAAAGACAGTAAAGAAATTTAAGGTCGATAAAAAGGTCGCAGCCAATCGCATCAGGAAGATGCTGCCGATTTTGAAAAAGCTTTATCCTGATGCGACGACAGTGCTGCGGTTCGGCAACCCGCTGGAGTTATTGATTGCGACGATACTCTCGGCCCAGTGCACCGATGCTCGCGTGAATATGGTGACACCGGGTTTGTTCGCCAAATACAAGTCCGCACAGGATTGGGTTAAGGCGAAGCTCGAAACAATCGAAAATGATATACGCAGCACAGGTTTTTATCACAACAAGGCCCTGAGCATTAAAGGCGCCTGCCAGGCGATAATCGAAAAATATGGGGGCCGCGTGCCGGATACAATGGAAAAGCTCGTGACGCTGCCCGGGGTGGGCAGAAAGACGGCAAATTGCGTTTTAGCTAATGCTTATGGTCAGCCGGCAATAATGTGTGACACGCACGTTATTCGACTAAGTCGCCGATTGCGGCTGTCGGAAAACGGCGACCCGGTAAAGCTTGAGTTCGATTTGGCCGAAATAGTCCCTAAGAAGGACTGGACCGTGTTTAGCCATACGCTGATTCTGCACGGGCGGAACACCTGCCAGGCGCGGAAGCCGGATTGTGAAAACTGTGCGATATCGAAGTATTGTCCTTCCGCTGACAATCCGGCCCTTTGGTGAGGCGATGAAAAACAAAGGATTTTGAAGGAGTATTTTCCCGTGATGCCCAATATAACAAGCCAGCCGGTTGAGGACCTGTGGCGGATATTCAAAATACTGGCCGAATTCGTGGAGGGCTTTCAGGAGCTATCTACGGTGGGGCCTGCCGTCTCGATATTTGGTTCCGCAAGAACAGACCGGGAGCACCGGCATTATAAGCTTGCGCAAAAGACCGCTTATGAGGTTGCCAAGGAGGGCTTTGCGGTGATAACGGGCGGCGGCGGGGGGATAATGGAGGCGGCCAACAAGGGGGCGGTGGCGGCGGGAGGAAAGAGCGTCGGGCTGAATATCGAGCTTCCAAAAGAGCAGCTTCCGAATGAGTATCAGAACATATCGCTACAGTTCAGGTACTTTTTTGTTCGCAAGGTGATGTTTTTGAAATACGCGCACGGCTTTATAGTTTTTCCCGGCGGCTACGGCACGATGGACGAGTTTTTCGAGTCGGCGGTGTTGATTCAGACCCTTCGGCAGGCATCCTTCCCCGTGATACTTATGTGCAGCGAGTACTGGCAGGGATTGATTGACTGGATGAAGGAAAAGATGCTCAAAGAATTCGGCTTTATAGCCGAAAAGGACCTGCACGTTTTCTCGCTTGTCGATGAACCGCAGGCCGCCGTCAAAATCATAACCGACTTCAGGGACGCCCAGGGCCAGGCCGGCCTGCAACTGCCCGGCGGTATGAGGACGTGATAATCTTGCTGGAGTTAGTACTTTTCGGGCGGGATTTTTTCACTTGCCTCGGCAAGGTGTTTTAGCAGGTAATTCTTTTCCGGGCCGCCGAGATGTTCCCATGGCAAAGTCTCATCCGTTGCGAATTGTCTTTGTGCGACGGCATCGAGATTCATACCTAATTTCTCGAAGGCATTCTCCCAGATTTCCGGCTTAAACGATTCGCTCCACAAATCGAACTTTGCGCCGTTTCGCCAGGCGTATTCAATAACATCGCCAAGCCGTCTGTCGCCGCGTCCTATCGCTGATTCGAGAAGCGATTGCTCAATTTCGTGGAATTTGAACTGCAGGGCTTTTGCATTGAGCTTCTTTTTTTCATCGAGGATTAACCATTTTGCCTGCTCGAAATAGTCCCTCGGTTTTTGCGCCAGCCAGCCGAATGGAGTATGAGGTTTTGGGACAAGCCAGGATACGGTGATATTGATTTGGGCCGGCCTGCCGTCAACTTGCCTGTGGAGCTGGGCTAATTGTGCTGAGAGGCGGACGATTTGTTTTATGTCGTTTTCCGTTTCGTCCGGCAATCCCGTCATAAAGTAGAGCTTGATTTTTTGCCAGCCGGCCTGGTAGGCGGCAAGCGCGGCGGCGAGGAGGTCTTCGTCCTTGAGGGGTTTATTGATGATTTGCCGCAGTTTTTCCGATGCGGCTTCGACGGCGATGGTCAGGCCGCTTTTCCGCACCTCCTTTACTAATTTGGGCAGCAGTTTCAATTGCTGGTCGACCCGCAAACTCGGCAAAGAAAGCCCGACGTATTTGTCGCGGAAGTAATTATGGAGCCGGTCGATAAGGTCTTCGAGGCCGGGGTAATCGGCGGTGGATAAGCTCAACAAACTGATTGTGTCAAAGCCGGTTGACTCGTAACAGGCCTTTGCCATCTCGAAAATTTTATCGATGCTGCGATAGCGGATTGGCCTTCTGCAAAAGCTCGCCTGGCAGAATCTGCACCGGCCGGGGCAGCCCCGCATAATCTCGATACTGACTCGCTCGTGGATGGCCTCGGCGAAAGGAACTATCGGCCTTGTCGGCACAGGTGCGTTATCGAGGTCATCGACGACAGCGTTATTGAACCGCGTCGGCAAATCCGGCTGGAGGGCGGCAAACGATTTGATTTTGTCGCCTTCGTATTCGAATCTGTACAGCGAAGGACTATAGGCCCACTCAAATTTTTTCGCTGCGGCAAGGAGAACGTCTTTTTTCCGTGCACCGTCTTTTTTCAGCCGTGTAATCAGCCGGGTCAAATCAACGACGGCGTTTTCCGCCTCACCGAGGATAAAAAGGTCAATGAAGTCAGCCATCGGCTCGCAGCAGTTGGCCATCCCGCCGCCGGCGATAATCAGCGGGTCGGTCTCGCTTCGGTCTGAGCCGCGAACGGCCAATCCCGCCAGGTCGAGCATATTGAGCACGTTTGTATAACACAATTCGTTGGTCAAGCTGAAGCCGATTACGTCGAAGCTGTTTACCGCCGCTTTGGACTCAAGCGAAAAAAGGGGGATATTCTTTTTGCGAAGTATGTCTTCGGCGTCGAGCCAGGGGGCAAAAACTCGCTCGGCCGCCACGTCTTCCATTTTATTGAGAACTTCGTAAATGACAGCAAGGCCCGTATAGCTCATACCAATCTCGTATGTGTCGGGAAAGCACAGTGCTACTTTAAGGGAGCAATTGTGCAGGTCCTTTTTAATCTGATTTATCTCGCCGCCGATGTATCGGCTGGGCCTGCGAACAAATGGCAAAAAGTCGCGGTCGATTCGCTCACTCAATATTATAGGTTCTGTTCTGTTCACCCTCGTATTATAGCTTATAATCAGCTTACAAAATATGAGGTTTGTATGGACAACTACAATAGCAGACGAGTTGCGTTAAAGTTCTTTTTTACGGCGTGCCTTATGGCCGCTATGTATTATTTTGTGATGGAAAAGATACGCCAGCCGATTGAAATCGATGGCGGCTACCGCGAGATTATGGGGACATTCGCAAGAATCGTCGCGGTGGCAAAACAAGAACGCCGGGCCAGACGTTACATCGAGGCGGGATTCAGCGAGCTGGTGCGAATCGACAAAATGATGAGCGATTACAAGCCGGATTCAGAACTTAGCAAAGTCAACCGCGAGGCGTTTGCAAACCCCGTCAAGGTCAGCCCGGAGCTTTTTGAAATACTTCAAAAGAGCGTCGAATTCAGCCGGCTTTCAAACGGGGCGTTTGATATTACCGTCGGGCCTTTGGTGGACCTCTGGCATAAGGCAGGCGAGGCCAACATCGTGCCCGACGAAAACACCCTTGCCGCCACCAGGACACGAGTCGGATATGAAAAACTGATATTAGATGCCAATGGGCGGACCGTGCGGTTTGCAGTTGCCGGGATGCGACTGGATTTGGGGGCGATTGGAAAAGGTTATGCCGTTGATAAGGCCGTCGAGGCGATGCAGAATCGCGGGGCCATCGGCGGTATGGTCGATTCGGGCGGCAATATACGCTGCTTCGGCGTCCCGGCAGACACAGACACTTGGCTGATTGGCCTGCAGAACCCAAAATCAGCGGGAACTGATACAGACCTGCCGGAACTACACGGCGCCATCGGCACAGGAGAAGTGTTGATGGTCTTGAAATTAAATCCCGATAAAATCGGGATGGCCGTTGCGACCAGCGGCGACTACAGGCGGTTTGTGACAATCGACGGCAAAAAGGTCAGCCATATTGTTGACCCCAACACCGGGGCCAGCGCTGACAGGTTGAGCAGCGATACCATTATCGCCGCAACCGCTGTGGATGCCGATGCGCTTTCGACTGCTGTAAACGTAATGGGGGCCGAAAAGGGCCTTGCTCTTGTTGAGTCGCTGCCCGGCGTCGAGGCCATCTTAGTTACCGATGGGCCGGAATATGCGATTAGACAAACCAGGGGGGCAGAGAAATACGTGAAATAGAGCGAATCGGAGGGGGTGGGTGATGAGTCAGGTGTAGATTGGCTTGACAGGACTATGCGAAGTTTCATATATTAGTCCTTCTTTTGCTTTGTGAGTGTGAGCTCAATCACTACCCTGAAGCAGTATAGCCGTGAGATACCGCGGAATAAGGTTGGCATAAGCGGCCGTGCGGGTTCAGGCAAAGAAAATTCAATAATACTTATGACTGGGGCAGAAGATGAGGACGAAGAAAATCAGCAAAGATGCTTTTAAGCGGTTTGTGGACGCCGTCATAAAGCAGCAAAAGGTCTTCGGCGTGTGTGCAAAAGGCGACCGCTTCGATTACGACCAGCTTGACTCGGCCGACCAGCTTCGGCTGGATTATGACGTAACATTGCAGCCACCCAAGAAGTTCTTCCTGCCGCCCGTGGAGACGCTGCTGACCTACGAAGTGGGGGACAGCTACCAATCGGTCTTCGACGACACCGCGTTTGTCCTGCTGGGCGTGCACCCGTATGATATGGTGGCGTTAACCCAGTTAGACCAGCTCTTTAGCCAGGACAATTTCGACTGCCACTATATGAAAAGGCGACACAACGCCACGATAATCGCCTGTGACGTAGTAACGCCTTCGAAAAACGTCTTCGCAGCATCGATGGGGACGGCAACGGTGAAAGATGGTTTTGACGTGCTGCTGACTGATATCGGCGATGCGTATCTGGCTGAGAGCAATTCGGAAAAAGGCGAC